>Ga0335085_10003822_pt1 | contig 25576 bp, 20 predicted proteins | sample Lox_Sample_45_FD_206712 | JGI IMG/M metagenome (GOLD analysis project Ga0335085, IMG submission 206712) | Soil microbial communities from Loxahatchee National Wildlife Refuge, Florida, United States - Lox_Sample_4.5 | ecosystem: Environmental > Terrestrial > Soil > Wetlands | place: USA...
GTAAAGCGCTCCTTGATGACTTTCATTACGACCGAAGGGTCGCCCACATCCGGCTCGGTGATCAAGAGGTGAAAGTGTTGGGGCATGACGACGTAGCCGATCACCACAAATCGATATTTCTGCCGGGCACGCTCCAAGACCCGCAGGAAGAGGTCGCGCCGCGCGCCGGTTCCCAGCTCCGCCCGCCGCTGGTAGCAGCTACAGGTTATGAAGTGGAGATCGTGCCCGCCGTATCAGCATTCCAGACCTTTCGTCACAACGCTGAGCTTAGTTATCGGCCAGATGTGTGGTCAGTGATGAGACGCACGGAGTCCCGTGATCTCCCAAGCCCACTCATCCGAAAAGCGCGGATGAGTGGGGCACCCCAGGGCACCCGGCTGCGGTGAGGTCTTTGAGTTCACACCGTAGCTGAAATTCTGCAAGTCTATAGCGGCCGGCATCCTTGATTGGATGTCGGCCGTTTTCAGTTTTGCCGTCGTCACTCACCTCTGCGGCAGACATCACTGACAAGCCGCCGCCGCGCGCGGGAAAATTTGCGCTGACAGTCAGGGGGATGATCCTCGGCCTTTCTCCCACCCGTTCCTGGCGAGTCCGTGCGCGAGAAATTAAGACCCTCGAGCTTCCTTCTCCCCGGCGCCCAAGCACGCCCATCCTCTGGTCTGTTTCATTTCCGAACGCACGGAGAGGAGGTCCCATGGAGAGCAAGGAGCAATTTTGCAATTTGATTTCGCGCACCATCCCGCGCGCAGTCACGGTCGCGCTGGCGATGGCAACAGTGTTTGCGCTGACGGTTGTATTGGCCCAATCAGCCCAGGCGCAAACCTTCAAGGTAATTCACACTTTCACCGGCCCGGACGGAGCCGACGTCTATGCTGGCGTTACGCTCGATGCTGCCGGCAACCTCTATGGGACAACGTCAGAGCGTGCAGAGAAGGGCGGGGGGCCCGGAACAGTGTTTGAGCTGAAACCCTGGCATGGCAACTGGGTCTTGAACAACCTCTTTACGTTCAATGGGAATGACGGATACGAGCCCTGGAGCGGGGTCGCGTTTGGACCCGACGGCGCCCTGTACGGTACAACCTTCACGGGAGGATCGGGAAGCGGCGTGGTTTATAGCCTAAGGCCCGCGGCGACAGCTTGCAAAACAGCTCTGTGCCCCTGGAGTGAGACCGTCCTTTACCAATTTAACGGAGGCGGCGACGGAGCGGATCCAGCATATGGCAATCTCACGTTCGACCGCTCCGGCAACCTCTACGGAACGACGCCCTACGGGGGGAATTCCCCTTGCGGCTGGGGCTTAGTTTTCGGGCTAACCCCCTCGAATGGCGGCTGGACTGAGAGCGTTCTGTATAGCTTTTGCGGGGGAAACGACGGTGAATTTCCCTTCGGCGGCGTGATTCTCGACGAAGCCGGCAATCTCTATGGCACAACTGTCCTCAGTGGTGATGGTGGTTGCGGTGAGGGATGTTGGGGGACCGTCTACCAGTTAACTCCCTCGGGAGCCGGCTGGAAGGAGAACACTTTGTACACCTTTCAAGACGGGGCTGACGGAGCAGAGCCTTATGGTGGCGTGATCTTTGATGCATCGGGCAATCTTTATGGCACGACCTTGCTCGGAGGCTCCGGTTACGGCGGGACGGTATTCGAACTCTCGCCGGCCGGCGGCAGTTGGACGTTTACTCTGGTGTACGCATTTATTGGCAGTGGCGGACCCTATTCGAGCCTCGCAAGGGATGCCACCGGTAGTTTGTATGGTACGACATATCTTGACGGCGCCTACGGTCAGGGTAGTGTGTTCAAGTTGACACCGTCCAGGAGCGGTTGGACTTACACCAGCCTTTACGATTTTACCGGCGGCAACGACGGCGCATACCCCATGGGCACTCCCGTATTGGACAAGAACGGCAACATCTACGGCACCACCTCCGCAGGCGGTGCCAACGGCAAGGGTGTGGTCTTTGAGATCACGCCGTAAGGACAGTACTGAGCATCCCGCGTTCAGCATTTAGCGAACAGATGCCGCGCGCTGGCTCTTCCAGATGTCCAGGCGCGCCAGTCTTTGTAGCATTTTCATTGTGAACCGCATGGAGAGGAGGCAAATCCCATGCAGAGCAGACAGCAATTTTGCAATTTGATCTCGCGCAGCATCCAGCGCGCGGCCACGGTCGCGCTGGCGACGGCATTCGTGCTCGCGTTCATCGCCACGCAAGCGGCCATGTTCCCAGGCAGGGCGTACGCTCAACCCGGAACCGTTACGTTTACTCTCAACTTACAATGCGGCGAAAACTGTCCACCGTTTAACCTGCAGATTGTCGATGCGATTGGTCAGGTAGCCAGCGACTTGGTGCCGATTGCTACCGTTAACTCGAACGTGTCGGGCTACACCAACCCGGTTCCCATAAACGGTGGCTCCTTGAGTTGGACCAGCAGCCCCGCGACAATCGCCTGGATAGATCCGAACGACAACCCAGAAGGGGGGTTCACAAATCCCGGTGGAAGCGCGTCCATCGTTGGTTCAGTTTTCGGTCTGCCCGACGGAAGTGTGTTGCTGACGGGTTCTTTCGAGAGCGGAGCCGCCAGTGGCTGCACCGCCATGCCATGTTTCCCATGGTTCAAGGGACCTATCGACATTTCCTATATCAATCCGGTCATCTTGGCCAATCTGGGCATGGGCGGCCTGTCGAATTATGGCACCGGTTCTTTGTCGGATAGCAACAGCTGGTACTACGGATACGACAGCGTGTCGGTCACTTTTACGCCCGGCCCGCAATGTGCCTCGGGTTCTGGCTACTCTCGCCGTCAACTGCCAGGGCGGACTGCAAAGCACACTGCAGGTGCTGCGAACAACTTTAAGATATTGCATAACTTCAGCGCTGCAGGCGATGGCGCGCTTCCCATGGGTCCACTGAGCATTGACCAAGCAGGCAACTTGTACGGAACGGCCCAGCAAGGAGGGTCCGGCAACGGCACAGTGTTCCAGCTCAAACAAGTCCAATCAGGCTGGGTTCTGAACCCGCTCCACACTTTTAGTGGCGGCAAGGACGGAGCCTATCCTGTGGCAGGAGTAAGCATCGACCCGAATGGAATCTTGTACGGCACAACCTATTGGCAAGGTTCGGATGATCTTGGGACTGTCTTCAGCCTGAGACCAGCTTCACACGCGCCTAAGACCGCTCTAGCGGGGTGGTCTGAAACTGTGCTTCACTCTTTCGCCGGGGTTGATGGGATATATCCCTATAGCAACCTCGTTTTCGACCAGGCAGGAAACCTCTATGGGACTACGTTAACCTCCGGGGAGTACGCGGGGGGCGGGGGCCTTGTTTTCCAACTGACGTCCAACGGGTTGGGCGGTTGGACGGACAATGCTCTTTACCGCTTCCGAGGAGTAGGCGTCGGAGACGGGCAAAATCCTTTTGCTGGTGTGGTGTTTGACCAGCTGGGAAATCTTTATGGGACCACCTGGGCGGGTGGCATTGACAACTGCCGTTTCCAGCCTGGCTGCGGCACAGTTTTCCAGTTGACACCCTCGGCAAACCGAGTGATCGAGAATGTTCTCTACCGTTTCCAGAACGCGAGCGACGGCGCCAATCCTGATGGTGGCCTTATCCTTGACGCGTCGGGCAACCTCTACGGCACAACTAGCAGTAATGCCGGAACGGTCTTCGAGCTCTCACCTTCTACTGGCGGTTGGAAGTATAGCTTGCTTTACACCTTCACGGGAAATGGTGGGCCTCGCGGCAACCTGACTATGGATCAAGCAGGCAATCTCTATGGCACCACTTTTCAAGATGGCACGTATTCGTCTGGATCGGTTTTCAAGCTGACACCCTCAAGCGGTGGCTGGACGGAAACGGACCTCTATGACTTCAGCGGCCCCGATGGAGCGAATCCGATGGGAGGTGTCACGTTCGACAGCCGTGGCAATCTGTTTGGGACCACCGCCTATGGCGGAGACTATGGCTGCGGTGTGGTTTGGGAGATCACGCCGTAAGCCGTGCGCCCCGCCCTTTCGCTGCTTATGCCAAGGGGTGGGAGACCAATGACAATGTGCAACGGTGGCTGCTTATGCCCGTGTTTCGACCAGACATAGAAAAAGGCTTCATCAGACGGAACAGTGTGCCCGCGAAGTGCAGCACTCCCGCCGGGGAAGGAGTTCCTAATGTCAAGTCATGATAGAAGTTGCAGGTTATCTTGCGCGGCAGTGGCCGCGCTGGCCGTAACAATTCTGTTTGCGCTGGCTGTCGTCACGCCAGCAGCGCAGGCGCAAACCTACCAAGTACTCTGGATCTTCACCGGCGGAAAGGACGGGGCGTATCCCTATGCCGGCCTGACTTGGGATCGAGCCGGACATCTTTACGGCACCACTCAATACCGCGGCGGCAACGGCTGCCACCTGGGGGAGGGCTGCGGGACGGTCTTTAGATTGGAGCACGCAGGCTCCCGATGGGTCTTGAACGCACTCTACAACTTTCAAGGGGACACCGATGGCGGGAATCCGATGGCTAGAGTGATCTTCGGCCCTGACGGCAGCCTCTACGGCACTACCCAGAATGAAGGCAACCCTGCCTGTTCGTCCTTCGGTTGTGGCACGGTTTTCAACCTGAAACCCCAACCGGCCGCCTGCAAGACCGCGCTCTGTCCATGGACAGAAACCGTGCTTCATCGGTTTAGCGGTAGCGATGGAGCCAACCCTCAAAACGGCGCCCTGCTTATCGCTCCGTCGGGCATTATCTATGGGACCACGCTGAATGGCGGGACTTACGGACACGGTGTGGTTTTCAGCCTGACGCCCTCCCAGGGCGCCTGGACCTACAGCGTTATCTACAGCTTCACGGGAGGCACTGACGGCGCAGCTCCTTATAGCGGGGTGATCTTCGATAACGCCGGCAACCTCTACGGCACTACCTGCGGCGGCGGCTATTACTACTCAGGCGCGCTTTACGAGTTGCTGCCATCAGGCTCCGGCTGGAATGAGAAGGTGCTCTATTCGTTTACAGGCACCAAGCAGGACGGGTATGCAGTGTGTCCAGTCGGAGGTTTGATCTTCGATGAATCGGGCAATCTCTATGGCACGACAGCGGCGAACAATTACTACATCACCGGAGGGGACGTCTTCGAGCTAACGCCCTCCAATGGCAGTTGGACGATTGCCCACGCGGTGGCTCTTAATGGTGGGCCTGACGGCGCCGGGCCAGTTGACAGCCTGATCATGGACGCAGCGGGCAATCTCTACGGCACTATGGTGAGCACAGGCAATCCGCCTACTGGGGCGATTTTCGAGGTGTCCAAAGACTGGACGATGACGTATGTCTATCGCTGGTCGCAAGGAGGCGCCGAAGCTTATGGCAGCCCGATCTTTGATGCGAACGGCAACCTCTACGGCACGAATTTTTTCGCTGGCCAGTACAACGACGGTGTAGTCTACGAGATCACACCCTAACTGAAATTCTGCGGTTCCACAGCGGCTGACATCCGGGGTTGGATGTCGGCCGTTTCCTGCCAACACGGCGATCCCTCCTCAGTTGTCAACTATCCGGACATTATCACCGCCTGCAAGTTATTTCCGGTTTGCCGGTCATTCGGGCACAATTCAGGAGGACGACCCGGTTCAGCGCCACTGAAGAATCCAGACAGGAGTTGATCCAGGATCTGTCCCGCAAAGCTCGCGACCAAGGTGATGACATGGACCCATTCGCCGGTTGGGACAACTTCTACGTGATCGCCGGATCGTCGGCCGGCGCCTTAATCGGTCTGCAGTTTGTGGTGATCACGCTCATCGCCAACATACCGATGGGACAGAGTTCGGAGCAGGCCGGCCGCGCCTTCGCCACGCCGACCGTGGTTCACTTCGGGGCCGTGCTTCTGCTCGCCGGCATCATGACTGCTCCCTGGGATGCCATTGCGCCGGCCGCCGTCCTTTGGGGTCTGCTCGGACTCATCGGGGTCGTTTATGCAGTCGTTGTGGCTCGACGCATGCAGAGTCAAGGTTCCTACTGGCCGGAGTTGGAGGATTGGCTGTTTCACGCGGTCATGCCTTTTGTGGGCTACGTAGCATTGGCCGTTTCGGCCATCCTGGTCTGCACTCATGTGCGCAGGGCGCTCTTCGTTAACGCCGCGGCAGCGTTGGTTTTGCTCTTCATCGGCATTCATAACGCCTGGGACGCCGTTACCTATCACGTGTTCGTCCAGAGAAATAAAGAGCAGTAGTCGATCAGCTAAGCGAGCCTTTACGCCGGTAACACGACGGTCGCGCACACCGTGCGGCATCGGGGCGTTATACTGAACAGCCGTGTGGGGTGTGCCATGCGGTTCCGTGTAGTTCCTTCCTGTCTCTCTCACCCGTCAATCAAACTGAGCGTCACCTGTACCTGCGCGGTGCTGCTCCTGGCAGCTCTCATTCCCGCCGGCACATTTGCCCAAGTCACCAACTGGCCGGAGGACCGCTTCGGGAACGACCGCTTGGGCTTCAATCCCTACGAACGCATTCTGAATCCCTCCAACGCGAACCAGCTCAGTCTGCTGTGGCGGCGCAACGAAGGCGAGACTCTGATTCTCGTGTCGCCTGCCGTAGCGAATGGGGTCCTCTATGCGGATTCCTTCATGAATGGCCGTGGGGCTCCCACCCTCTTCGCCCTGAACGCGCGTACCGGCGGGCCCTTGTGGCAGCGGCCTCTGCTGGGACAGTTCTTTCTGTCGGCGCCAGCCGTCGCCAACGGGGTGGTCTATGTCGGAGTCGGCTTCTTTGTGCCCTACTACACCGGAGCCATGTATGCCTTCGACGCCCAGACGGGAGCGCCGCTCTGGACGTATGGTCACATTGGCGCCGTGCAGTCCTCGCCTCTGGTCAGCAATGGCGTCGTGTACTTCGGCTCGCTGGATGGTTATCTCTACGCTCTCAATGCCAAGAATGGCAACCTCTTGTGGCGTTCCGTGGCCGGACTCTCGTATGGCATCACCGCGCCTCCCACGCTGGTGAATGGGGTGATTTACGTCGGCTCGAACGACTTCTTTCTGTATGCCTTCAACGCCAATACCGGCGCGCAGTTGTGGAGGTTCAAGACTGCCTACAGCGTCGCGGCAGCGGCGGCGGTACAAAGCGGAGTCGCCTATGTGAACTCCGGCGGCAACACATACGCCGTGGACGCCAACGCGGGAACGCAGTTGTGGATCAACGTCACTAATGGGGCGTTCGTGAATTCGCCGGCGGTGGCCAACGGCATGGTGTATGTCTGCGGCTATGCCAGCTCCACCGGGCTGGCCGCGCTCGACGCCCAGACAGGAACCACGCTTTGGAGCTTCCCCACAGCTCAATGCAGTAACTCATCACCCGCGGTTGCGAACGGTGTGGTCTACGTGGGCTCGGAGGATGGCTACGTTTACGCGGTGAACGCCAACAGCGGCGAGCTGCTGTGGAGGGGTGCGGCAAGCAGCCGCCTGGAAACTTCAGTTGTCGTGGTCAACGGAGTGCTTTACGTGCCTACCTATGATGGTAACGTGTTTGCGTACAGTCTGAATGGCCGCTAATCGGGGAGGGAAGTGAGTGATGCACGTGCAGCAAATCAACCGGCTCAGCGGCAGGGCCGTAACCGTTCTGTCGCTTATCGCATTGCTTACGGTGTTGACCGGGTACTTGCAGGCGCCTCAGGCCGACGAAGGTACCGGAGCGCATATCTTTCAACTGGCTGTCGTGGCGGTAGTGCCGGCGATCCTGCTTTTCCTGGCCACTGCCGATTGGAGGCGACCCCGGCAAAGCGCGCGCCCCCTGGCGCTTCCCGCTGCCGCGCTGGCTCTGGCCTTCGCCGCCCTCTATTACCTCGAGCATTACTGGTGGCCTGCGCGATAACTGGTTTGCCGGTCCGTTACTCACCCGGCCGCGGATCCCTCACCGACTAAAGTCGGCTCGTGATTACCAATAAAGGCCTTGTAACGGTGCGGCCAAGGCTGCGCCCCTTCAAAACGTATCCCAGCTAACTTACTCCCAGCGTCTAGGGCGGCGACCCAGTGATGAGAATTGCCACAATCTGGGCTGCTTGAAAACGCTATAGCAATCTGCAACAGGCTTTCGAACGCTCGTCCGAAGTGTTGCGAAATCCATCACGTCGCCGGGTGACCCCCGTCACAGCGCCCCCTACGTCTGTATTCCACAATAAGATCGTACTTATGGAATTTGTGATACAGATCGCCATTCGCCCTTCGCAGTTCGCCAAGAACTGCCAAACTGAAGCGAAAAGCGAGTAACGAGTTCATAGGAGCCATCATGAAGAAAATCATCCTAGCTGTGCTGTTCATCGCGGTTGCCCTGTTTCTGGTCCTTCCCAACCTGTCCTGGGCGCAGAGCACGGAAGAGCTCTACAAGGCGAAGTGCGCTGCCTGCCATGGACCTGACGGGAAAGGTACGGCTGCCGGCAAGAAGATGGGAGCACAGGAGTTTTCGTCCGCCGCGGTACAGAAGATGTCGGATGCTGAAATCGCCGACTTCATCGAAAACGGCGGGCCGCAGAAGAAGGCTACTCACGCTTTCGCCGCCAAGGGTGTAAGCGCAGCCGATGCCACAAAGCTTGCCGCTTACGTGAAGACGTTGAAGTAGCTTTCGGCGCTGGCGTTCGCTCCAGAACCGCTCTTTCGCTTTTCGCCCCTTCGCCTTTCGCCAGAAGGCTGGGCGGTCGTAAGCAAAGAGGAAAGAGCGAACGGCGAAAAGCGATTCCGGAGCGGGCCCATCCCCCGATCCCGCTTTGCGGACTACAGTCGCCCGACGGCGCTCTAGGTTGGCGCCGCTTCCTCCTGCCAAGGTCCGACCGGGCCCGCCAGGGCGACCTGGAGAGAGATCAAATGAGCAAGGGACTACTTTACGATGCGACGCTGTGCATCGGCTGCAAGCAGTGTGAACAGGCCTGCGCCACGGAAAACGGCCTGCCGTACGACGAAAAAGTAGCAGCCGAGGAAGTCACGTCGGCGCACAAGTACACCGTCGTCCTCACCAAGGACGACAAGTTCATGCGCCGCCTGTGCATGAACTGCGATGACCCTGCCTGCGCTTCGGTCTGCCCGGTGGGCGCGCTGAAGAAGACCGCGCTGGGCCCTGTCACCTACGACAAGAGCCGCTGCATGGGATGCCGCTACTGCATGGCTGCCTGTCCGTTTGGCGTGCCCAAGTACGAATGGAACAAAGCGATTCCCGGCGTGCGCAAGTGCATCATGTGCAGCAAGCGCGTCGCCGAGGGCAAGCAGACTGCATGTGCCGAAGCTTGCCCCACCGGAGCTACCAAGTTCGGCGAGCGCGACGAGTTGCTGGAAGAGGCGAAGAAACGCCTCCGCGACAATCCCGGCAACTACCTGCCGCACATTTTCGGTGAGACCGAGGTTGGCGGCACCTCGGTCATGCTGATCTCGTCGGTGGGCTTCAACCAATTTGGTTACCGAGCCGATCTCACGGAACGCGCGCTACCCATGTACACCTACCAGGTGCTGTCGCGCATTCCCGACTTCGTGCCGCTGTTCGGTGTGCTGCTGGGCGGAGTGTATTGGATTACCCACCGCCGCGAAGACGTGGCGCAGGCGGAAGCGGAAGAAACGCAGCGTAAAGGTGGTGTGCAATGACGGTCCCGAGAGTGCGGTTCACCTTCTGGAAGGCGATCTTCCTGTTCATCATGGCGGCGGGCGTCTACTGCACCTACCTGCGTTTTTTCCACGGCCTGGGCGCTGCCACCAACCTGAGCGACCGGTTTCCCTGGGGGTTGTGGGTGGGCTTCGACGTGATGTGCGGCGTGATGCTGGCAGCCGGCGGCTTCACTCTGACTACCGCGGTCGAGATCTTCAACATCAAGCGCATGCACTCCATCGTGCGCCCGACGATCCTTACTGCCTTTCTGGGTTACCTGCTGGTCTGCGCAGCGCTGATGTACGACCTGGGTTTGCCGTGGAACATCTGGCACCCCATCATCATGCGCAACCCGCATTCGGTAATGTTCGAGGTGGCGTGGTGCGTGATGCTGTACACCACGGTGCTGGCGCTGGAGTTTTCGCCGATTGTGCTGGAGCACTTCAACCTGCAGAAGCCGCTGCGCATCATCCGGAAGCTAATGATCGTCTTCGTGGTGTTGGGAGTGCTGCTTTCGACGCTGCACCAGTCGTCGCTGGGCTCGCTGTACCTCATCATGCCCAACAAGCTATCGCCGTTCTGGTGGAGCCCACTGCTGCCGGTGTTCTTCTTCCTGTCGGCGATTGCAGTCGGGCTGGCCATGACCATCTTCGAGTCTTCGATGAGCTCGAAGTACTTTGGCCGCGAGCTGGAGCTCCCGGTGCTGATTGACCTGGGCCGTGCGCTGGTGGTGGTGCTTGCGCTGTACGGCATCCTGCGCTTGGAAGACCTGTACCACCGCGATGCCCTCAAGCTGGTGCTGGTGCCGAGCTACCAGCGGCGTTTCTTCCTGCTGGAGATCTTCCTGTCGGTCATTGCGCCATTCTGTCTGCTGCTGGTGCGAAGGATTCGTGAAAGCGCGCAGGGTCTGTATCTGGCCGCCGTGCTGACGCTGCTAGGCTTCGTGACCAATCGTTTGAATGTCACGATCACCGGAGTCGAAAGCGCGAGCGCGCGCTATACGCCGAAGTGGACGGAAGTGGTCATCACGGCCATGTTCGTTGCGCTCGGATTTGCCATCTTCGGACTGGTAGCCAAGTACCTGCCTATCTTCCCGGAGGAGAAGAAGGCGTCTATCCCGGCACTCCGCGAACCGGCTTACGCAGAAGTCGCGGTGCCTGCCCATGCTGGAGACTGACAAGCCGGCTGCGTCCCCATCTGCACTGGAGGATGCTTTTGCGTTTCATCCCCACTGGATCCAGCGGATGGGACGCAGTGTCAGCGCCAAGCTGATGGTCTCCATTTTCCTGGTCATGCTCGTCATCTTCGGCCTGCTGGGGTATTTCAGCATCCGGCTCCATCGCAGGAACCTGGAGGGCGCGGCCCTGCTGAGCGCCGAGCGGCAGAGTGAAGTCCTGCGCCGCAGCGCTTCGCACCACATGCTGCAAAACGATCGGGTCGGCCTTTATGAGCTGATGATGAACATGGCTGACCAGCCGGGGATGGTACGGCTGCGCATTCTCAACGCAGAAGGCGTGGTCACCTACTCGACGTCTCCTGCCGAAGTTGGCAAGGCGGTGGACAAGGGAGCTGAGGCCTGCTATGGCTGCCATGCCCAATCGCAGCCCCTGACGCGCCTGAACCGCTCCGACCGCTTCCGGGTTTATCGCGCGGACGGCGCCCGGATTCTAGGCGTCATCACGCCCATCGAGAACCAGCCGGCCTGCACCAATGCCGCGTGCCACGCGCATCCGGCCAGCACGCAAATTCTGGGCGTGCTCGACACCAATCTTTCGTTGGCCAAGGTTGACGAAAGCCTCGCGAACGAGCGCCGCACGATGCTGGCCTACACAGCAGTGGCGCTGCTTGCCGTTGTCTTCCTGAGCGGGCTGTTCGTTTGGATCGTGGTCCACAATCCGCTGCGCGAGCTGGAGGCGGGGACCGAGCGAATCGCCAGCGGCGACCTGGGTTACCAACTGCCGGTGCACTCGCAGGATGAAGTAGGCGAGCTGGCGCATTCGTTCAACGAGATGAGCAACCGGCTGCAGGTGGCGCAGGCGGAGATCACGGCCTGGGCCCGCACCCTGGAAGACCGCGTCGAGGAGAAGACGCGGGAGCTGAAGCAGGCCCACCAGCGCATGCTGCAAGTGGAGAAGATGGCGACCATCGGCAAGATGGCGGCCGTCGTGGCGCATGAGATCAACAATCCGCTCTCCGGAATTCTTACCTACTCCAAGCTGGTCAAGCGCTGGATTCAGAACCACGCTGCCGGCGCGCCTCGCCAGGAGGAGATGCAGGGCTCGCTCGACCTGATTGCCAGCGAAAGCAAACGCTGCGGCGAGCTGGTGAAAAACCTGTTGAGCTTCTCGCGGGTCTCACCCATGAACCTGGCGTGGTGCGATCTGAACCAGGTGATCGACCGCTGTCTGCGTCTGGTGGAGCACAAGATGGAGCTGGGTGGCATCCAGCTCAATCTTGATCTGGCACCTGATTTGCCGATGGCGCATTGCGATCCGGCGCAGATCGAGCAGGTGGTGCTGGCCATGATCATCAATGCCATCGACGCCATGCCCCACGAGGGCAACTTGTGGGTGAGTACGCGGCTGACCGCAGGTTCAACGGTCGAGCTGGCCATCCGCGATGACGGAATCGGCATTCCGGCCGAGCATCTCCCCCATATCTTCGAACCGTTTTACACGACGAAAGAGTCCGGCGGCTCGGGGCTGGGTCTGGCCATCAGCCAGAACATAGTGGAGCGGCACGGCGGACACATCGAGGTGAAGTCGGTGGTAGGCCAAGGGACGACATTCAAGATTGTGCTGCCGGTGGACAGCCAGGCCGGAAGCGCCGGGAACGAAAAAGATCGCGAAGTGGTTGAATTGAGGTGACGAGATGACGCAAGGCAAATTGCTGATTGTGGATGACGAGCTCAGCGTGCGGGATTCGCTGGCCAAGTGGTTCACGGAAGAGGGCTACGAGGTCGCCACCGCTGACAGCGCCAACGAGGCGCTTACTCGCGTGGCCGAGCAGAGCTTCGATGTCGCGCTGGTGGACATCAAGATGCGCGGCACCGACGGTATCGAACTCCAGAAGCGGCTGCATGAGATTTATCCCGACATGCTGGTCATCATCATGACCGGCTACGCCTCGGTGGAGACGGCGGTGGCCGCGCTCAAGAACGGCGCCTACGACTACGTCAACAAGCCGCTCGATCCCGACGAGATCGCGCACCTGGTGGCCAAGGCCATGTCGCATCGTAAGACCCAGCAGGAAAATGTGCGACTGAAGGAGACGGTCGCGGAGATTGCGCACCCCTCTGACATTGTGGGACAAGGTGCGGCCATGAAAAAGGTCTTCGACGCCATTGAAACCGTGGCGCCGACGGATGCCACCGTGCTGGTCACCGGCGAGAGTGGCACGGGCAAGGAACTGGTGGCGCGCGCCATCCATGCCGGCAGTCCGCGGCGCTTTCACCCGCTGGTGGTCATCCATTGCGGAGCACTCACCGAAACCCTGCTGGAGAGCGAACTCTTTGGCCACGAGAAGGGCGCATTCACGGGAGCGCAATACCGCAAGAAGGGCAAGTTCGAGATCGCCGAGGGCGGTACTGTGTTCTTGGATGAGATCGGCGACATCAGCTTGAAGACACAGACCGATCTGTTGCGGGTCCTGCAGGAGCGCGAGATCACGCGCGTGGGCGGCAACCAGACCATCAAGGTAGATTTTCGGGTAGTGGCCGCCACCAACAAGGACCTGGAAAAGCTAATCGAGGAAGGCAGGTTCCGACCCGACCTTTACTACCGGCTGAATGTCTTCCACATCGAAATTCCACCGCTGCGTGAGCGCCGGGAAGACATTCCGGCTCTAGTGGATCACTTCGTTCGTAAGTTTTCTAGCGAGATGAACAAGAAAATTACGCGCGTCTCGCCCGCGGCGATGAACGCATTGCAGCAGTATGGCTGGCCAGGCAACGTGCGCGAACTGGAGAATGCGGTGGAACGGGCGATGGTGGTGGCGCAGGAGCCGGAGCTGCTCGAACAGGATTTCACACTGCGCTCAAAAAACGGGGCGGGACTGGGCGATGTCCGCAGCCTGGAGGACGTGGAGCGGGCGCACATCCTGCGCGTGCTGGAGGAGTGCGGCAACAACCAAACCCAGGCTGCCGAGGTGCTGGGCATCGACCGGGTCACCTTGCATCACAAGCTGAAGAAGTACGGGTGGGCAAGGAAGGAAAAAGAGCAACTAGCAACTAGCAATTAGCAACTACCGCTAGGAAGCCGCCTGTTGAGTGATTCAAACTCGTTGCTGGTTGCTAGTTGCTGATTGCTGCCTTCCATGAAGAAACTTCAACTACTTCCCGTGGGCACGGTGGACGCGCGGCTGCTCGAGTGGTTGGGCGAGGCGCTGCAGGAGAAATTTCGTGTGCCGGCGGAGGTACTTTCGCCGGTGCTGGACCCGGGGTTCGCGCTCCACGCCGAGCGGCAGCAATATCACTCCTCCGAGATACTGGCCGCCATGCAGCGGCACATCAACAGCAACACCTGGCGGCTGCTTGGGATTACCAGCCTTGATTTGTACATACCAATTCTGACCTTCGTCTTCGGCGAAGCCCAGCTTGGAGGCAGTAGCGCGGTGGTCTCCTATCACCGCCTGCGGCAGGAGTTTTATGGGCTACCGGTGGACCTGGATTTGCTGGCCAATCGCCTGTTGATCGAGGCAGTCCACGAGCTGGGGCACACTTTGCGTCTCACCCATTGCCATGACTATCGCTGTGCCATGGCGCCCTCGCACGCGGTGGAATGGATTGACATCAAGGACAGCGGCTTTTGTGAAGATTGTCTGGCGCGGGTGTTGCAGACAGCCTGAGGCGTCGGCCCGTTGTGTGTCGCCGCTGCGCGGCTAGAGCAAATGCGGCCGCTTCGCGGCTGATGCCTAGGCGGAGGTCCGGGTTAGCCCCCTCTGCGGCTTACTCCGAGCGCAGGGCCTGCACCGGATCAATGGTGATGGCGGTGCGCGCCGGGAGATAGCATGCGACAGCCGCGATCGCCGTCAGACCTGCGCAGACCGCAAGATACCAACCGGGGCTCGAGGGGCTGACACCAAACAACAGACTCGCCAGCAGCCGGGTCAGGATGAGGCCGGCGACCAATCCGATGGCCATCCCCACCAGCGCCAGCTTCAGACCGTATCCCATCACCATGCGCAGCACGTCACTGCGTTGAGCGCCCAGCGCCATGCGAATGCCGATTTCCGGCGTGCGCTGCTGGACGCTGGATGCGAGCACTCCATAGATGCCAACTCCGGCGAGCAACAGCGCCAGGCCGCCGAAGATGCCCATCACAAACGAGTCGAAGCGGCGTTGACTGGTGATGTCGTTCACTACCTCGTTCATGGTGGCCACGTCGTAGATCGGCAGGTCCTTGTCCAGCGTCCACACCTCATGTTTGATGGCTGAGGTCAGCGAACCGGGGTCGGCAGCGGTGCGCACGGACAGGGTGAGAAACGTGTAGTCCACCATGGGCCGCAGGGCCTCCGGCCGCGTGCCGCTCTCCAGCGAAACCTGGCGTGTGTCACCGGCAACGCCGATCACGCTCAGATCCATGGGCTGGATGCCGGGCCGGGCGACCGTGCGAATGCGCCTGCCAAGCGGATCTTCGTTCGGCCATAGCTTCTTCGCCAGCGTCTGATTCACCACAATCACCGGGGCCTTCTGGTTGATTTCGTCGGCGGTAAAGTTTCGCCCGGCGACGATCGGAATGCCCATTGTCTCCAGATACGACGGGGAGCTGATGCCGCGCATGTCGGCGGTCGGCTCGCTGCCGGCCCTGGGCACGGGCTGGCCGTCCACCGTGAACTTCATCATGCGGATGCGGGTCATGGGCAGGCCATCCGAGAAGCTGGCCGACTTAACTCCCGGCAGAGCGGAGATGCGCTCGAGCGCTTGGCGGCAGAAATTGGCGAACTGTTCATTGTTCGCGTAGCGCGAGGGCGTCATGCTGAAGTGCATGGTCAGCACGTGGTCGGGGCGGAAACCGGGGTCGACACGCAGCACCGACACCAGGCTGCCGATCATGAAGACCGCCCCCATGAGGAGCACGAAGGCCAGCCCCACCTCGCCGACGATCAAAGCGGCGCGAATTCTGGCGGGATGACGCGAGGCAGCGGCGTATTCCTTTACCACGGTGTTGATGTCAGTCTTCGAAACATAAATCGCCGGAATCAGCGCGAATGCAACCCCGGCGATGACACTGATGACCATGGTGAACAGCAGCACTTCAACGCTGAGATGTACCTGCTCGGGCCGCTGCAGGTCAGCCGGTTTCAAGGCCAGCAAGAGGTGAATTCCGAAGTACGCCACCAGCAGCGCGAGAAGGCTGCCGAAGCAGCTGAGGATGAGACCCTCGACGATCATCTGCACGATCAGGCGCAAGCGCGTGGCGCCCAGCGCCTTGCGAATGGCCAACTCGCGCTGCCGCGCCATGGCGCGCGTCAGCATCAGATTGGCCAGGTTCGCGCAGGCCAGCAGGAGCACCAGCCCCACCGCGGCCAGCAGGACAAGCAGATTGCGCCGCAGTTCCTTGCCCACGTCCTCTACATACACGGGGAATACGTTGACGCCAAACCCCGCGTTGAGCGCCGGATTCTGCTCCTCCAGCCGCTTGCCGATGAGGTCCATCTCCTGCCGCGCCTGCTCCAGCGAGACGCCGGGACGGAACCGCGCAAAGACCTGCAACTTCAGACGGTTTAGCTCCTGCTGGTTGCGCTGGGTCATGGGTTCGTAGGGAATCCAGATGTCGGGCTTGCGCTGCTCGCCTCCTTCCCGGGTGGAGGGCAGGTGAAAATTAGCGGGCAGCACGCCTACCACAGTGTAGGAGGTGTCATTCAAGGTGAGCGGCTGGCCCAGGGCCGCCGGATTCCCGCCGAAGCGGCTCTCCCAGTAGGGATTGCTCAACAGGGCGACATGGTTGCGCGAGGCATCCGCTTCGGCATAGTCAAAAGCGCTGCCCAGCACCGGAGTGACACCCAGCACGCTGAAGAAGTTCGCCGAGACACGCGCTCCGGCGACGCGTTCGGGCTCGCCCGTCCCGGTGCGATTGAGACTGACATCCTCGAAGCCGGCGATGGCTTCGAAGGAATGCTGCTGGCGCACCCACTCGATGAAGTTGGTGTAGGCTGCGGGAACGCGGTCGCCGACCATCGCGCCCAGGGTAGGGTTCTTCTCCCACACCAGGACCAGGCGCGCGGGATCGCGGTAGGGAAGTTTACGGAGCAGGACCGCATCCACCACGCTGAACACTGCCGTATTGGCGCCGATGCCCAGAGCGAGCACGACGATGACGGTCAGATAGAAGATAGGCGACTTTCGTATCAGACGTAAGGCGAAGCGAATGTGCTGCAGAAGGCTGTTCATACAGACTTGATACTCTGACGGCTCAGCCCTGGCGCAAGGGAAGACTGGCCAATTGTATCCCTGGCACTTGCCCAACGAAAGATACACTGTTTCCGGATGGCAAGACCCTTTGACAATCTGAAGGTCGTGTTGGTGGCCACGCGCAACCCTCTGAACCTGGGTGCGGCGGCGCGCGCCATGAGCAACTTCGGCTTTACGCATTTGCGCGTCGTAAATCCCTACGAGCCAGCTTTTCGCGAGGCGCGGTCGGCGGTGGGAGCCTCGGCTTTGCTGACCGGGGCGAGAGACTACACGAGCGTAGCCGAGGCGGTTGCCGACTGCACGCTCGTCGTCGGGACCACGGCGGTTGGTCACCGCCAGTTGCAGCACCCACTGCGGCGGCTGGAACACGGAGCGCGCCTCATCCGCAAACAACTGGCGTCGGCGAGGGTGGCGCTACTTTTCGGGTCGGAGAAGACCGGCCTCTCCAACGAAGCCCTCAGCCATTGTCACTGGCTGATGCGCATTCCCACCCGGGAACGGCACAGCTCGATGAACCTCAGCCACGCTGTGGCGGTGTGCCTCTACGAGTTGGCGCGCGATGCGATAGCTGCTCCGCCGCAAGTGACGCCAACACGCGCCACCGCTGGTGAAGTAGAGCGCATCACGGCACGTCTACTGGAGGCGCTGTGCGCCAGCGGATACGTGAAACCGCGCGCCGGCGCCGTCACCGAAGAGAAATTGCGGCGCCTAGTCCGCCGCCTCAGCCTCGACGCAGCCGACGCAGAAGTGCTCCTGGGGATGCTGCGGCAGATCGTGTGGAAGATAGGGCTGTCGTCCTCAGGGCCCTAGAACAGTCCGAGCTTCTTTTTTTTCTTTTGCTGTTTGGAGGTATCGGTGGTGGCGGTTGTAGTGTAGATGGGCTTGGTTTCATTGGGGCTGGCGCCGGTATCCACGTAGCCCGGTTTGATGTCAATGTAGGCGTTCTCGCGCAGCTTGGTGAGGTACTCGCGCAACGCGGGCTGCATCTTCTGCATGTAAATGCTTTCCTGGACGCGGGTCTCAACATCCTTGAGCGGCGGAATGCCCGCCTCCTGATGCTCAGTGACCTTCAGGATGACGAATCCCTGGTTGGTTTGGATTGGCTTGGTGTACTCGCCGGCTTTCAGTGCGAACACCTGCTGCTCCAGTTCCTTGGACATCGTGCCGCGCTTGAAGTATTCCAGATCGCCGCCGTTCGCCGAAGTCGGACCGTCCGAATATTGCTTTGCGAGATCGTCGAACTTTGCGCCTTTCTGTAATTGGGTGTAAACCTGGTTGGCTTTGGCCTGGGCCGCCGCAACGACTTCGGGGCTGGGAGCCTGGGGTAGTACTTCCTTTCCTTTTTCTGTCTTGACCGGCGGAGCTGTCTGGGTGGAAATCAGGATTTCGCTCAGGCGTACCTGTTCCGGCCGCTCCATCTCATTCTTGTCCTTGTCGTACTCCTGCTGGACCTCCTGCTGGGTGACGCTGATATGGCTGCCGACCTCCTGACCGATCACGCGTTGAGTGATGATCTGGTTCTTCATGTTCTGTTTGAACTCTTCGAACGAGACACCCTGCGCCTGGGCTGCCTTCTCCACGTCTTCCATGGACTCGGCGTGTATCTGCTTGCGCAGTTCGTCCAGCCGTTTCACGACCTCCGCGTCGGCGCTGATGCCGAGCTCCTCGCCCTTTTGCAGCAGCAGTTGCTGGTCAATCAGGTCGCGCAGCAAGTCTTTCTCACGGTCCTTTTCTTCCGCGGCTGTGGCGTTCGGCGCCTGCTGGTGCATGTCGTTGAGCAACTGTTCGCGGGAGCGCTTCAGATCGGAGCGGGTGATGATGCTGTTGTTGATACGGACGATGATGTCTTCGACGACCGTGCTGTCGTCCTGAGCGACGAGCAGGGTCGCGCCAAGCCACAGTGCAAACCAAAGGACGAAGAATCTCTTCATCAAGAATCCTGCTCCGCCCGGCGAGCGCGCAAAGCCCACATGAACTCCAAACTCAATTGTCAGGTTTGTCTATTTTACCGCGTCCGGACGGGGCGGCACGGGAGAAAGCGACGAAGTTGCAGCCAGTTCGCGACAAGAACTCCCAGTGCGGGTCGCACGACGTTTGCGGGAAATTCGCGTCGTGCGTTGAGCAGTGACAAGCTCTTGGTAGGCCGGGTAAACAGCCACACAAGGCCGTTGCGCCAACAGGCACTATTTCCTGAGTTATAGTGTTGTGTGCTGTTGAGACCCTTCCGCTCTCCTGCCCATCGAGCTGTTTTGTTCATCGTGGCGCTGAGCATGCTGGTAGCGGCTTCTGCCTGCAAGCGGGCCGTGCTGGTCCAGCACCAGTACATGTACGTTTCTGCGCCTGAAACCAGCCTGCGTGACCGCGTCGCCACCATGTACAACAAGATCGGGACCGTCCACAACGGCGACCGCGTTGAAGTGCTGGAAAAGCAGCGCCGTTTCCTGCGGGTACGCACTGATTCCGGACAGGAGGGCTGGATTGAGGAGCGCAGCTTGGTTTCGCAGGAGGTTTACGATGGCTTCCAGAAGCTGGCCCAGGACAACAGCAACCAGCCTGTCCAGGCACACGGAACGACGCGGGCCGAGCTCAACATGCACGTCACGCCGTCGCGGGAGGGCGAGCATCTCTACCAGCTCAAGGACGGCGAGAAAGTCGACATCATGAAGCGCGCGACGGCGGAAAAAAACTCGCCCAAGTCCGCGGCACAGGGTGCGAAGAGCGGCGCCGCCAAACCGGTGGCATCGGCAGGCGCAACACCAGCCACTCCGTCGGCAGCGGGTTCCGAAGCAAAACCAGAGCAGCCATCCTCCGGCCCGGCGGTCACGCCGGGGCCGGCCTCACCGGCGGTGGCGAAAGGGAAGGAAGCCGCGCCTCCTAAACCGGTGATGGAGGACTGGTATCTGGTGCGCAACTCAGCCGGGCACGTGGGCTGGGTCCTGCTGCGCATGATCGACCTGGACATCCCGCTGGAGGTCGCGCAGTACGCCGAAGGGCAGCGCGTCATGGGCTACTTCGTGCTGAACACGGTGCAAGACGGGGACAAGCAGGTGCCCCAGTATCTCGTACTGCTGAACGAGCCGAAGGACGGCTTGCCGTGGGACTTCAGCCAGATGCGTGTCTTTACCTGGGGGCGGGTCCGTCACCGCTACGAGACGGCCTACCGCGAGCGCAATCTGGAAGGCTATTTCCCGGTGAAGACCGGCCATCAGGTGTTCGGCAAAGAAGGCGACCTGCCGACCTTCACCATTCGCAAGCAGAATGACGAGGGCCAGATGGTAGAGATCACCTACAAGTTGAACGGCCCGATTGTGCGCCGCGTGCTCACCCCGGAACAAGAGGCTACGGAAAAGGCCAAACGCCAAGCCGCGAAGCCTGCACGGCAGGCGCAGAAATCAGCTTCAGGCCATGGAAAGCGCAAACACCACTAGTCCGTCGCATCGGCGAGGCTGAAGCCGCGCCTTACCGCCCGTAGAACTCCGCAATCGCCGACACGACGCGCTGCTGCTCATCGTCGCGAAGCTCCGGAAACATGGGTAGCGCCAGCACTTCGTTCGCAGCACGCTCCGCTTCCGGCATGTCGCCCGCGCGGTAGCCCAGGTAGGCGAAGCATCTCTGCAGATGCAGGGGAACGGGATAGTAAACCTCGGTGTTGATGCCCTGGGGGGTGAGGAAGCGCCGCAACTCCTCGCGTCGCAAGACGCGCACTACATATTGATGATAGATGTGGCAAGCCTCGGGCCGGCTGGCGAACAGGGCGACGGGCGCTTGTGACGTTGCGGACTGCGTTCCCGGTTGCACCAGTCCGGCGTTGTCCAGCAGAGCGTGGTAGCGGCTGGCCAGCTTGCGGCGCTGCTGGTTCCAGCGGTCAAGGTGTCTCAGCTTGACGCGCAGCACCGCCGCCTGCATTGCGTCCAGGCGGCTGTTCCAGCCGATCTCCTCGTGGTAATAGCGCTGCCGGCTGCCGTGATTACGCAGCCGCCGTACATGCGATGCCAGTTCTTCATCGTTAGTGGTGACGCAGCCGCCGTCACCATAAGCACTCAGATTCTTGGTGGGATAGAAGCTGAACCCGGCGGCTTTGCCCAGCCCCCCCGCTCTCTTATTTCGCCACTTCGCGCCGAAGGCCTGGGCGGCGTCTTCGAGGATGTCAACTTTATGCTCGTGTGCAATGCGATCGAAGCTGTCCATATCGGCGCACAGGCCATAGAGATGGACTGGCATCACCGCGCGAACTCTGGGCGAACGCGTCCGCTTCACCGCCTTCTCCGCGGCGAGAGGGTCGAGATTCAGCGTGGTTGGATCAACATCGCAGAGCACAGGAGCGGCGCCGCATCGCACGATTGCGCTTACCGAAGCAAAGAAACTGAAAGGCGTTGTGACTACGCTTGTCTCGGGCCCAACTCCGGCGGCCAGCAAGGCCAGCCAGAGGGCGTCGGTGCCGGAATTGCAGCCCACGCTGGCTCGCACACCAAGATACTCTGCCGACTCGCGCTCAAAGGCCTCCAGCTCTTCGCCGCCGATAAAATGCTGGCTGGCCAGCACCCGTTCGAGCGCCGTCTTCACTTCGTCGGCAATGCTCTCGTACTGACGCTTTAGGTCGAGCATGGGGACGGCTGCGTGCTCGACCGCAGGCGTGGGTAAACTGTACGGAGACATAAAGAGGAGTTGATTTTAGCAGTGCTGGGAGGCTAGATAGCAAACATCTGCCGTTAGCGTCGATTGCGGTCGCGTCGCGACCCTGATGTAAACTGATTGCTCAAGCAGCGATGTCTAAGCAGAAAATTCCCGTTGGAATACTTGGCGCTACCGGAGTTGTGGGGCAGCGCTTCATCCAGATGCTGGAGGCCCATCCCTGGTTCGAGGTGGCGTGGCTGGCTGCGTCGGACCGCTCGGCCGGGCAGGCCTACGGCGATGCCGTGCGGTGGCGCTTGAGGACTCCCATCCCAGAGCGCGTGCGCAAAATGCAGGTGTCCAACGCTTCGCCGGAAGGCGTGCCGCGGGTGATTTTTGCCGCACTGGATGCCGGCATCGCGCGCGAACTGGAGCCACAGTTTGCCGCTGCCGGTTGTGCCGTGGTCAGCAACTCGAGCGCTTTTCGCATGCAGAAGGATGTTCCGCTGGTCGTGCCTGAGGTAAACGCCGACCATCTTAAACTGCTCGAGTGTCAGGCCTGGCGCCGGCAGTCGGGCGGCTACATCGTCACCAACCCCAACTGCTCGGCCATAGGGCTGGTGGTTGCGCTGGCGCCCCTGCATCAGCAGTTCGGAATCCAGTCAATCTTCGTGACCACCATGCAGGCGGTCAGCGGCGCGGGATATCCCGGCGTGGCCTCACTCGACATCCTGGGCAACGTCATCCCCTACATCGCCAAGGAAGAAGAAAAGATGGAAGAGGAGACGCGCAAGCTCCTCGGGCAATTGAACGGCGGCAGGGTTGAGTCGGCAGGATTCAGCATTACGGCCCATTGCAACCGGGTCGCGGTCGAAGATGGCCACACCGAGTCGGTTTCGGTGAAGTTGCGGCAGAAGGCCAGTCCTGCAGCCATCATTGCGGCGTTCAACGAATTTGTCTCCACTCCGCAGAAGCTTCACCTGCCGTTGGCTCCGGCCCGGCCGCTGGTGTATGACGATGCCCCCGATCGCCCGCAGCCGCGCTTCGACGTGGAGCGCGGCAGTGGCATGACGGTGAGCGTGGGCCGGCTGCGTCCCTGCGGCGTCCTCGACTACAAGTTTACGGTGCTCTCGCACAACACCATCCGCGGCGCGGCGGGTGCGGCACTGCTCAATGCGGAACTTCTCAAGGCGCAAGGCTACCTGACGTGATCGTCATGAAATTCGGCGGCACCTCGGTCGAGGACGCCACTGCCATTGACCGTGTCGCCAGCATTGTGAGGGCGCGGCTGTCGGAGCAACCCTTGGTGGTGGTCAGCGCCATGGCCAGGGTGACCGACCAGTTGCTCGCCATGGCTGCCGCCGCCGGACGTGGCGATCGCGAGCAGGCGCTGGACATCTGCCGCCAACTGCGGGAGCGCCACTACACCACCGCCGGCGAACTGCTGGGCACGGGGCTGCACACTGAGCTGCACAGCGAACTGGGCGGCGAGTTCGATGCACTCGACGAGCTGCTGCGCGGCATTGCTGCGGTGGGCGAGCTTACACCGCGCACCTCGGATTATGTTGTCTCCTTCGGCGAGCGGCTGTCGAGCATGGTTGCCACGCCAGCGTTTGTGGCGCGCGACATTCCCGCTACCCTGGTGGATGCGCGCAAGGTCATCATCACCGATGCCCAGCACGGCCGTGCCGTGCCTCAGACAGGCGAGATCAACGACCGTCTGCTGGACCGCGTGCAGCCACTTATCCAGGAAGGCCGCGTGCCCGTGATGGGAGGCTTCATTGGCGCCACCCGCGAGGGTGTGTCGACCACCATTGGCCGCGGCGGCTCCGACTTTACCGCCGCGCTGGTGGGCGCTGGGCTGAATGCCGGGCGCATCGAGATCTGGACGGACGTGGACGGCATGAAGACCACCGACCCGCGCATCTGTTCCGACGCGCACCGTATCAAGGTCGTCAGCTTTGAGGAGGCGGCCGAGCTGGCTTACTTCGGGGCCAGAGTCCTGCATCCTGCCACGGTGCTTCCCGCGGTGGAGAAGAACATTCCAGTGCTCGTGCTGAATTCGCGCAACCCGTCGAACGAGGGAACGCTTATTCTGTCACGCGCGCCGCGTACCTGCGCACTGTTCAAAGCCATCGCCGCCAAGAATCGCATCACGATCATCGAGATTGTGGCGGCTCGCATGCTCATGGCGCACGGATTTTTGGCCAAGGTCTTCGACATCTTCGCGCGGCATCGCTGTGCGGTTGACGTCGTCTCCACCTCCGAGGTCAGCATCTCGCTGACCGTCGATTCGAACGAGGCCATCCCGCAGATTGCCGCCGACCTGGAGCAGCTCGCCTTCGTGAAGTACTCGGGCCGCAAGGCCATCGTCTGCTTGGTAGGGGAAAACATTCGTGAGACGGCGGGAGTTGCGGCGCAGGTCTTCGACGCCATTCGCGACATCAATGTACACATGATTTCCCAGGGGGCGTCGGAGATCAATCTCACCTTTGTGATTGACGAAGCCGACATTCCGGAAGCGGTGCGCCGCCTGCACGCCAAATTCTTTGCTGAAGTGGACCCCGAGGTGTTCGATTGACGGACCGTGTCCTCAACTTGCTGGTGCTTGGACGAGGCAAGACTGGATCTATGGTCATCGAAGTTGCGCAAGAGCGCGGACATCGCGTGCACAGCGTTGACGAAGCCGACAACACGGACGCTGTGTGGCTTACGCCCGAGAACCTGCGCGACTTCGATGTGGTCATTGACTTCACCACGCCCCACGCGGTGCTGAAGAACATTGAGGCCTGCCTGCGCGCAAAGAAGGCGATGGTGGTGGGAACTACCGGCTGGTACGGCGAGATGGAGCGCGTCCGGGGAGCGGTGGAAAAAGCTGGAGCAGGGTTCGTTTTCGGGGCCAACTTTTCGTACGGCGTGAATCTGTTTTTCCAGGTTGTGCGGGCTGCGGCGTCCGCTTTGGTTCACGGATACAGCGGCCACATTACCGAACGCCATCACATCCAGAAGAAAGACGCTCCTTCCGGCACGGCGGTCGCGATTCAGCGAGTGCTGGAACAGACATCGGGAGTTGGGGTTGATATCGGCTCCGAGCGCGAAGGAGACGTGACCGGCATACACACGCTGGAACTCGATTCGGTAGGCGATCGAATCGTGCTCACGCACGAAGCAAAATCACGACGCACGTTTGCTGATGGCGCAGTGCTGGCGGCCGAGTGGATCGCCGGTAAAACCGGCTTCTACGACTTTAAGGATGTTTTTTCGAAACTCTGAAGATTTCTAGACTTCGTGACAAAGAGTTGACGGCGGGTTTTCGCAGGCCTGCGCGGATCAAATTTGAAAAACAGAAGAAATCCTCGTCCTTCTGTGAAAATCCGCGGTTGAAAATACAGCCAGCAATATAATTCAGGTTGCGGAGGGTTATCTGTTGTCATGAAACTGCGTGGATGTGGAACTGCCCTTGTTACCCCCTTCAAACAGGATGGAAGCCTTGATGAGCGTGCGCTGCGTGAACTGGTGCGCTGGCAGGTCGAGTCGGGCATCGACTTTCTTGTGCCCTGCGGCACCACCGGCGAGACGCCCACCCTTTCGCACGATGAATGGCTGCGCGTGGTTGACCTGACCATCGAGGTGGCTGGCGGCCGACTGCCGATCATGGCCGGGGCCACGTCCAACAACACGCGGGAGGCGGTGGCCAAGGCGAAGGAAGCTTCATCGCGCCCCGGGGTGGATTACATCCTGACCGCCACGCCGTATTACAACAAGCCCACGCAGGAAGGTATCTATCAACACTTTCGCGCAATCGCTGATGCTTCGGCGAAGCCGCTGCTGTTGTACAACATCGCCGGGCGGACTGGCACCAACATCGAGACGCCGACGCTGCTGCGCCTCGCCCAGGTGCCCAACATCATCGGAGTGAAGGAAGCGAGCGGAAACATCTCGCAGATCGCGGAGGT
>Ga0335085_10003823_pt1 | contig 25566 bp, 16 predicted proteins | sample Lox_Sample_45_FD_206712 | JGI IMG/M metagenome (GOLD analysis project Ga0335085, IMG submission 206712) | Soil microbial communities from Loxahatchee National Wildlife Refuge, Florida, United States - Lox_Sample_4.5 | ecosystem: Environmental > Terrestrial > Soil > Wetlands | place: USA...
CGTCCGGGACTTCCAGGATATGCAGGCCTGCCTCGCGCGACAGGATATGATGCGCGCCGAACCCACTGATGGCCAGAAGAATCAGCTGCGCATCCGAGTCGCTGCGGGCATCGCGCAGCGTCGCTACGCGCATGCGGCGCTTGCGTCCCCACTCGCGGTACATCCCGCCGAGAATGTGCGGCCAGCCCGGGTCCGGCTGTGCGGCGCCGGGCTCGGCCGCCACCGGTTCCACACTCAAGAAGACATCCGAGGACGCGCCTGCGTCCAGGTCCGCCAAGGCACCCTCCAGCAGGTAGAGCTGCTGCGCGAGATTGGAGAGCATCTGGCGCGGCAGCGGCGTATGCCGTTGCGCGCGCGCATCGAGTCGGCGCGAAAGGGAGCGCGCGGTTTCCGCGCCCGCCTCGACGCGGTCCATCAGCTCGATGCGCGAGAGCACGCTGTGCCGCTCGGCACTGGTCCAAAACCCCACGCGATTGAGCTGCGCGAGTAGCCCCTCCTTGGAAGCGAGCCAGTCCTCCGCTGTGAGTCGCTGGTCGAGAGCCGCCAGGCGTTCCATCACAAAGCGCCGCTCCGAGTCGGTTCCGTTCGCCGCCAGCATAAGCCGGCCCAGCGTGATCCCCGGTGCGCCCGCAGACTCGGGCTCCGCGCTGGTAGGGGCGGCCTGCGGCATGTCCGGGTCCACGAACTCCACTTGAATCGCGGTGCTGTCACTGCGCACGAACAGGAACTGGTCGCCCTCCGGGAAGCGATGCTCCACGATGGTCATCGCGAGCGGAGCGAGGAGGTACTGCTCGATCGCGCGGCGCAGAGGCCGTGCGCCCATGTCGGGCGTGAACCCTTTGTCCAGCAAGAACTCGAGCGCGGATTCCTCCCACTCGACCGCCCACTCCCGATTGCGGAACCCGCGCCGCTGCAGCAGATCGCGCAGCTCTTTCTTCAGAATCTCGCGCATGACCGCCCGGCTCAAGGGGCGGAAGACCACCACGCGGTCGATGCGGTTGACGAACTCCGGTCGAAACGTTTCCGAGATGACGCGCACCACCTGCTGGTCGGAGAAAGCCCCGCTCACCGGATTGAATCCCAGGCTCGCGCCGCGGTGCTCGGTCGCGCCGAGGTTCGTGGTGAGGATGATGATGCTGTGGCGGAAATCGGCCAGGCTGCCCTGCGCATCGGTGAGGCGCCCGTCGTCGAACACCTGCAGGAAGAGGTCCCACACGCGCGCGTTGGCCTTCTCGAACTCGTCCAGCAGCACGACGCAGAACGGCTGCTTGCGCACGCGGTGCGCGAGCGAGTCGACCGCTGCCATCTCGCCGCCCTCGCCGACGATCCTGGCGAGCGAGCCGGGCTCCTGGAACTCGCTCATGTCCAGCCGGATCATGCGATCCGGGGAACCGAACATGAACCGCGCCAGCGTCTTCGCCACCTCGGTCTTGCCCGTGCCAGTCGGGCCGGCGAACAAGAACACGCCGATCGGGCGCAGCGGGTCCGTCAGTCCCGCCTTCAACATCGCCACCCGGTCCACCAGGCAGGCCATCGCCTCGGGCTGACCCATGACGCGCTGCTGGAAGAACTCGCGCAGCGCCCTCGGGTCGAGGCCTTCGCGCTCGTCCAGCAGGCTCCGCGGCAGGCCTGTGAGGTGCGCCAGAGTGAGGAACAGAGCGTCGCGAGTCACCGTGACCGGCTCGGCGGATGCCCCGGTGAGGCGCGACTTGGTCGCACGCAGCAGCTCGATCAATGCACCCGGCATCGCGCTGTGGTCCAGATAGTGACGCGCGAGCTCCATGGCTTCCTTGAGCACTGCGGGTTCGACTACGACCCCGGCGGGCTTGAATTCGCGGTCGAGCAGCGCGTCCGCGAGCTCGAGGGTCTGCGCGGCGGACAGCGGCTCCAGGTGCAGCTCCTTGAACGCGACGCGCAGCCGCGGGCGCTCCTGAACGAGCCTCTCCAGCGCCGCGCCGGGGAGCTCGCCGATCACGCACAGCCTGCCGGCTTCGATGGCGGGGAGCATCAGCTCCAGCACACCGATCGGGCTGTAGCGGTGGCGCCCGGCGTAGACCAGCTCGTGGAAGTTGGGCGCGTACCACACTACGCGGCGCCCCGTCGCCAGTTGGGTCGTGAGCTCGCGAAGGCGCTTCTCCAGCTCGCCGATGAAGCTCTGGCCAGAGAGGATGTCGGCAGCGGAGGCTTCGAAGAAGGCCCATCCCCGTTCCGCGAGATTCCGGGCCAGCAGCCGGATCAGCACGCTCTTGCCCACGCCCGGCTCGCCGGTCACGAGCACAGGCTGCGGTGGAGTTGCCAGCACGGCATCGAGCAGGACCTGCAATGCCGCGCGGAGCTCGGCGTGCTCGACGATCGGCGCAGCGATGTCAGTCGCGCTCCACAGCCGCCCCACGGAGTTGAGGAAGGAGGTGTCCAACCGCTCGCGCCGCCACTGCGCCAGCTCTGCACTCAGTTGAGCCCCAGCCGGGCCCTGGAGCGTGTCGACGAAAGCCTGCAGGTCGTCCAGGTCGGTGTCCGCCTTGGCGGCGAGCGCATCGCGCAAGCTAGGCTGCTCGCCCGAGGCTGCGCGCGCCGCGATGAACTCGCTCATCATCCGCGGCAAGAACGGGTTGCGTGACCACCACTGCTGGACGCCCACCAGCACCCGCCCGACGATCGGCGTGCGCGCGTGCGCTTGCAGGAAGCGCAGCGCGTAGTACATGGTCCAGACATTCGCGATCCGCAGATGGGCGACCACCCGCTCCACGGCATCTGCGCCGTCTGGGCGACGCGACAGCGCCTCCGCCGCCATCGCTGCGAGCTGGTGGTTCGCGCCGGTGCAGTAGATGACCACCTGTTCGAGAGGCGTCGAAGGATCGGCGAGACGCGCGGCCCCGGCTTCGAACGCGGGATGGCCGAGCAGGTCCTGCGGGTGGGAGGTGGACTCATAGAACGCGCGCAGAGAATCGGCGAGCTGGTGCGGCGTCGACGGTGCTTTTGCCTGGCTCGCAGCGGGCGCAGGTGCCTGGGCGGGTGAGGCTCCACGCTGCTTCCGTCCTGGCAAAGGGATGCCGCGAGCGATCGCGAAGAGGATCGCGGCAATGAGCAGGCCGACGAGGATCCAGTCCATCATGGTCGCGTCATGGAGCGCTGCGGAAGCGCGCGCTCGGGACAGCATACCGCACGCCTCACTCCCCCGTCTGCGTGCGTGCCTGTGGCGCGTCCACGGGCGCGATCCCATTCACGTTGCTCGGCGGCCGCCTTCGGGACCGCATCAGACCTTGGCGCGCAGCGTGGTCTTGACTTGCGTCAACCAGGGCGGCGGCTGTCGTGAGACGCTGAGCGCGTCTGCAGGCCGGGTGGCGCCGTTGACGTGCCTGTCTGGGCGCCGCGGCACGGTACAGTAAGATATGCGGCCTGCCGAGACCTGTCGCACGAACGCCCCGGCGCTGCGGACGCAGCCCGTGGGTTCTCGCCAGCTTCGACCCAATCCACGTGCGCGGTACCTGGACGTAGCACGGCACGCAGAGCAACGTGAGTTCGCGCAGCGGGTGCGCGCAAATGCGAAGTGAGCACTAGGATGAGCGGCAGGTGGAAAAGATGGGTCCTGCTCGCCGGATTGGCGATCGTGGGATCCGGTGCCGGCGTGGCATGGTGGGTTCTCAGGCCTGCGCCGCTGCCGCCTGGCTTCGCGCTCGCGAACGGCCGTATCGAAGCCACGCAGATCGACATCGCAACCAAGCTGCCCGGGCGCATCAAGGACGTGCTCGCGCAGGAAGGCGACTTCGTCGACCGGGGCCAGGTCATCGCTCTCATGGACACGCAGACGCTCGAAGCGGATTTGCGCCAGGCGCAAGCGCAGGCCGAACAGGCGCGCAACGCCGTAGCCACAGCGAAGGCGGTGGTCGCTCAGCGCGAGAGCGAGCTCACGCTGGCGCAGAACAACCTCAAGCGATCAGAAGAGTTGGTGAAGGAAGGGTTCATCAGCCCCCAAAAACTGGACACGGACCGCACCGCGTTGCTGACTGCAAAGGCCGTGCTGGTAGCCTCCCGTTCGCAAGTGGTGCAGGCGGAGTCCGCCGTCGCCGCCGCCATGGCCACGACCGAGCGGATCCGAGCCGACCTCGAGGATTGCGTGCTGCGCGCGCCGCGCGCCGGACGGGTGCAATATCGGTTAGCGGAACCGGGTGAGGTGCTGCCGGCGGGCGGCAAGGTCGTCAGCATGCTCGATCTGAGCGACGTGTACATGACGCTGTTTTTGCCGGAGACGCTGGCGGGCCGGCTGGCGATGGGAGCGGAAGCGCGGCTGATCCTCGACGCGGCGCCTCAGTACGTGATCCCCGCGACCGTGAGCTTCGTGGCCGCCGAGGCGCAATTCACTCCGAAGACCGTGGAGACCGCCACCGAGAGGCAGAAGCTCACCTTTCGGGTCAAAGCGCAGATCGATCCCGAGCTGCTGCGCAAGTACCGCACGCGCGTCAAAGCGGGCGTCCCTGGCGTGGCATACGTACGCTTGGATCCGAAAGCTCCGTGGCCGGAGAACCTGCAGGTCAAGTTGCCGGCGCAGTGACCGTGTCGGCGGCTGCGGTCGCGCGCCTGACCGGCGTGACGCATCGTTATCGCAGTACGATCGCGCTGGATGCGGTCGACCTCGAGCTGCCCGCCGGATGCATGATCGGGTTCGTCGGGCCGGACGGCGTAGGCAAGTCCACGCTCCTCGCGCTGGTCGCGGGTGCGCGCAAGATCCAGCAAGGGATCGTAGATGTGCTCGGCGGCGACATGGCGCGGCTGCGACACCGTAACGCGGTTTGCCCGCGCATCGCGTACATGCCTCAGGGCCTGGGCAGGAACCTGTATCCGACGCTATCGGTGTTCGAGAATCTGGATTTCTTCGGACGCCTGTACGGTCAACGCCGGGCAGAGCGCAGGCAACGCATCGCAGAACTGCTGAAAGCAACCGGGCTCGCGCCGTTTCCGGATCGCCCGGTGGGCAAGCTGTCGGGCGGGATGAAGCAGAAGCTCGGCTTGTGCTGCGCACTGATCCACGACCCCGACCTGCTCATCCTGGATGAGCCCACCACCGGCGTCGATCCTCTGTCGCGCCGGCAGTTCTGGGAGTTGATCGACCGGATTCGCAGCCGCCGGGCGGGCATGAGCGTGCTGGTGGCCACCGCTTATTTCGAAGAGGCCGAGCGCTTCGACGGCCTGGTCGCGATGGATGCCGGCCGCATCCTCGCTTTCGAGACGCCCGCGCAGCTCAAATCGCGCACCGGTGCCTCCACCCTGGAAGAAGCCTTCATCGGGCTGCTGCCGGAATCCAAGCGCGACGGGCACCGCCGGCTCGTCATCACCCCCGCGCGCTGGGGCGACCACGAACCCGCGATCGAAGCGCAGGGGCTCACGCGGCGGTTCGGCGACTTCGTTGCCGTGGACAACGTGAGCTTTCGCATCGCGCGCGGCGAGATCTTCGGCTTCCTCGGCTCCAACGGTTCGGGCAAGACCACGACGATGAAGATGCTCACCGGCCTGCTCGACGCTTCCGAGGGCAAGGCCTGGTTGCTGGGCAAGGCCGTAGACGTGCAGGATCTCGCCACGCGACAGCGCGTAGGCTTCATGTCCCAGTCCTTCTCGCTGTACACCGAGTTGACGGTGCGCCAGAACCTGGACCTGCATGCGCGGCTGTTCCATCTTCCTGCAGTGCGCATCAAGCCGCGCATCGCGGAGCTGGCGGATCGGTTCGGGCTGCGCGAGTATTTCGACGATCTCGCCGAGAACCTGCCTCTGGGCGTGCGGCAGCGGCTCTCGCTGGCTGTGGCGGTAATCCACGAGCCCGAGATGCTGATCCTGGACGAGCCCACCTCGGGAGTAGACCCGGTGGCGCGCGACCGATTCTGGGAGCTGCTGCTCGATCTGTCGCGCAACCGCGGGGTCACGATCTTCATCTCGACCCATTTCATGAATGAGGCCGAGCGGTGCGACCGCATCTCGCTGATGCACAACGGCCGCGTGCTCACGCAGGGCGCGCCGGCCGACATCGTGCGGGCCGCCGGATGCATCAACCTGGAGGAAGCATTCATCGCCCACCTCAGGCAGGCCGAGGCAGGCGCCGAGACGCAAACCCAGGCGCCCGATCCACCGATCGCCGAGCGATCGGATCGGCGTAGTCTGCGCGGCGCCGCGTTCAGCTTCCCACGCCTGTGGGCCTATACCCGGCGCGAGGCACTGGAGATCGTCCGGGATCCCATTCGACTCGCGTTCGCGCTACTCGGTCCGATGCTGCTCATGTTGGTGTTCGGGTTCGGCATCTCCTTCGATGTGGAGAACCTCTCCTATGCCGCGCTCGACTACGACGATTCGCCGGAGAGCCGCGCCTATCTGGAGAACTTTTCCAGCTCGCGTTACTTCAAGCAGCGGCCGCACCTTGCCGACGAGGCGGATCTGGAGCGGCGCATGCGCGCGGGCAGGATCAAGCTTGCCGTCGAGATTCCCGCCGGCTTCGGCCGCGCGCTGCGCCAGGGGCGCTCGCCGGAGGTCGCCGTCTGGGTGGACGGCTCGCAGCCGTTCCGCGCCGAGGTGAGCCGCGGCTATGCCGAGGGCGTGCATCAGTTGTACCTCCAGGAGCTCGCGCAGCACGCGGTTCAGGCCGCGGCCCCCCCGCCCGCGGACATCGAGCTGCGGTTCCGCTACAACCAGGACTTCCGCAGCGTGTACGCGATGGTGCCGGGCATCCTGATGATGCAGCTCATGTTGATCCCGGCGGTGATGACGGCGCTCGGCATCGTGCGCGAGAAGGAGCTGGGCTCCATCGTCAATTTCTACGTGACGCCCACCAGCGGCCTCGAATTTCTGCTCGGGAAGCAGCTCCCGTATGTGGTCGTGGCGCTCGCCAACTTCGCCGGCCTGATGCTGCTCGCGCTGCTGCTGTTCGAGGTGCCGGTGAAGGGGAGCTTTCCGGCGCTGGCGGCGGGGGCGCTGCTCTACGTCGTCGCCACCACCGCGTTCGGACTGCTGGTGTCCACATTCGTGAGGACGCAGATCGCCGCCATCTTCGCCACCGCCATACTCACCACGCTGCCCGCGATCCAATTCTCCGGATTGCTGTTGCCGGTGTCATCGATGTCGCCGGACGCGCAGGCGATCGGACGCGCTTTCGCGAGCACCTACTTCCAGCACATCAGCATGGGCACGTTCACCAAGGGGCTCGGCTTCGCCGGCGTGGCCGGGGATTATTTTGCGCTCGCGGCGATCATCTGCGCGACATTGGGGCTGGCACGCGCGGCGCTGCGGATCCAAGAGGCGTGAGGATGATCCGCGACCGCCTGCAGAGCATCTATCGGCTGGGTCTCAAGGAGCTGTTCAGCCTGGCGCGGGATACGGCGCTGGTGGGACTGATCGTGTACGCCTTCACCTATGCCGTGTTCGGCCCGGCAAAGGGCGCGCGGATGGAGTTGCGCAACGCCTCGGTGGCGATCGTGGACGAGGATCGCTCGGCGCTTTCCCACCGCATCGGCGATGCGCTGCTGCCGCCGTACTTCCTGCCGCCTAAGTATATCGGGCTGGAGCAGGTCGACGCCGGCATGGATGCCGGGCGCTATACGTTTGTCATCGACATTCCTCCGCGCTTTCAGGCCGACGTGGAGGCCGGGCGGCAGCCGCGCGTCCAGGTCAATGTCGATGCGACCGCGATGAGCCAAGCGGGCCGCGGGGCGGGCTACATCGAGACGGTGCTCACGCAGGAGATCCAGCGCTTCCTCGCGCCCAGGGCGGCCGTCGCGCCGGACCCGGTGCGGCTGGTAACGCGCGCGAAGTTCAATCCCAACCTGAACGAGACCTGGTTCATGGCCGTGTCTCAGATCATCAACAACATCACCATGCTCGCGATCATCTTGTCGGGCGCGGCGGTGGTCCGCGAACGCGAGCACGGTACGATCGAGCACCTGCTTGTCATGCCGCTCACTCCCGCGGATATCATGCTCGCCAAGGTATGGGCGAGCGCACTGGTGATCGTGGTCGCTTCCGTGCTGTCGCTGAAGCTGGTGGTGGAGGGCCTGCTCGAGGTGCCCATCTCCGGATCGCTGCCGCTGTTCGTGGCCGGGACCGCCGTGTACATGTTCTCGGTCACCTCGCTGGGGATCTTCCTCGCCACCATCGCTCGGTCCATGCCGCAGTTCGGCCTGCTGGCGTTCCTCGTGTTCCTGGTGCTGAACATGCTCTCCGGCGGCACGACGCCGCTCGACAGCATGCCGCAGTGGCTGCAGGATCTGATGCGGTTCTCGCCGACGACGCACTTCGTCAGCTTTGCCGCTGCGATTCTGTATCGCGGTGCGGGATTCGATGCGGTATGGCCGGAGTTCGCGGCGGTAGCTGGGACGGGTGCGGTCTTCTTCTTCGCTGCGCTGGCGCGGTTTCGCAAGACCGTGAGCGCGATCCAGGTCTAGACATCATGGTCGCCTGTGGGTAGGCGGCGGATCGCCGCGTGAGGCTGCGCTAAGCGGCTACCCGCTGGGGGCAGCCGCTTACTGCAGGTGGATCAGCACAGACGTGCGGCTAGAGCAAGGCCACTGCGGCCAGCCCGCGGCGCTCGCGGAACCGCCGCTCGGGGAACGCGATCGGAATGGGTTGCTTGCGGCGATCGGCCTGGCGGAGCTCGAGCTCTGTCGCACGGACGGTTCGGACCGCGGGGGCGTACGCGTCGATCGAGGTGATCAGCGCGTGGTTGAGTAGCTGCAGGCTGCGTTTGGCCGCCAACATGACGCGCGTCTGCGCGCGATCGGTGGTCGCGTAACGCGTCACGATCTCCAGAGCGATCTTGGGATGCTCATCGTCGTAGATGGCGTGCTCGCGCATCCACCGGTACGTCTTTGGCCCGAGGTCGACGCCGGGGTGATCCTTGTAGTATCGGAACCCGGCGGGCACCTTGCGGGCGATATCGCCGGCGATGCCTTCGATCGCGAAGCTGGTTGCCGCCACTGCCTCCGCGAGCGAACCCTTGGTGTTGATGTACCACAGCCAATCGCTGAGCGATTGCACGTCCCGCAATACCGGCTTGGTCCCATCGGTGAGCGCCAGCATTTCGTCCGCTTTGATCCCGAAGCCTTCGCCCATCCAGATCCAGTGCTCGGCGTGTGCCTTCTCCACGCGGATGTTGTTGATGAAGAACGAGCGCGACTCATCGTCTTCCACCTTGATCAGCGCCTCGGCGAGAAACTTGGGAAATACATGGATGAACGGGTAAAGCTGGAGTATCCAGCCTTGCATTTGCTCGAGCGTCAGCCGTCCCTGAGTCACTCCCTCGCCCCATGGGCCAAGGAGCAGTCCGTCCCAGTACGGCTTGATATAGTCCTGAAGCGACCCGACCCATGCATCCTGGGTCGGTACCTGTTCGATTGCTCCCATGAATCCTCCGTAGCTTCCCAAAAGCGACACGCAGCTCTAGTGACTGGCCCTTAGTTTGCCGCCCGTACAGGCAGTGTCCCAGCTGCGAAGGGCGCCGACAGGCGGCTGTGCTCTGACGCGTCCGCCGATTCCGCGACGCTCTCTCGACGACAGCGCTCGAGCGGCGGACCTGGAAGATCGCGGCAGCACGGAGCCGGGGGTGGTGTCGGGCCGGCCGGCCCTCGCGGCCTGTTCTTCCCCCCTTTGGTACTAAGACACCACCCCGACTCGGTTAAAACGGTACCGGGTTGTGGCACTGGCGACCATCAGGAAATTCCTGAGTTCCGGGACGAGAGGAACCCTGGAGTCGCGGAGCCGCGTGGATCGGCTTGCTGTTTGCGAAGACGGAACCAGGTCGCGCCGTTTGCCTGGGAGGGAACAGGAGGGGGATACGGCCGAGGGAGAGGTGACTTGGTTACGGTCTCGCAGCGCACGCAGCCGTCAGGCGCGCATCGCACCGTAGCTCGCGGGCTGGGGGCGCGGAGTGCTCTCGTCGAACCCGAACAACACGGGTTTGGCCACGCCGTAGCCTTGGGCGAAGTCGACGCCGACCTTGCGCAGTTCCGCCAATGTCTGCTCGTTCTCGACGAATTCGGCGATGGTCTCTTTGCCCATGACATGCCCGATGTGATTGATGGCCTCGACCATGGCCCGATCGATCGGGTCCTCGAGCATGTCCTTCACAAAACTGCCATCAATCTTGAGAAAGTCGACGGGAAGGTGCTTGAGGTACGCGAAGGACGCCATGCCGGCCCCGAAATCGTCCAGTGCGAAGCGGCACCCGAGCGCCCTGAGCTCCTCGATGAAGTGAGTCGCTTGCGTCAGGTTGGCGATCGCTGCGGTCTCGGTGACTTCGAAGCAGATCGAGGCGGGTGGGACCCCCGAGCCGGTGAGCAGGTCCTGCAGCAGCTCGAGAAACCGCTCGTCGCCAATCGAGGTGCCGGACAGATTGATGCAGCAGGTCTCCAGATCCTCTACGCGGCCGCTGGCCCGCAGGCGGCGCAGCGTCGATAGCGCGGTCCCCACCACCCAGCGGTCGATCATCGGCATCAGGTTGTAGCGTTCGGCGGCGGGGATGAATGCCATCGGCGGAACCAGCTCTCCGCGTTCGTCGATCATGCGCACGAGCAGCTCGAAGTGTCCGGAGGGGTGCAGCGGCCGACGCAGATCGACGATGTGCTGCGCATAGAGCCGGAAGCGGCCCTCGTCCAGCGCGCGGTGGATGCGCGCGACCCACTCCATCTCGCCCTGCCGCAGCGACAGCTCGCTGTCCTTGGGATGATAGATCTGGACCCGGTTGCGCCCCTTCTCCTTGGCCATGTAACAGGCGGCATCCGCGGCGCGCAGCACCTCGGCGAGCGTGAACGGCCCGTCCGCGAGGTTCACCACGCCCACGCTCGCTCCGATCGCGAAGGAGCGGTTCTGGGACACGAACGGCCGGTCGACCAGCGTCTGGCGCAAGGTCTCGGCGATCCGGCTGGCGTGGCCAGGCGGGCAGTTCTCGAGCAGCACTCCGAACTCGTCGCCGCCCAGACGGGCGAGCGTATCGGCCTCGCGCAGGCGCTGCTGGAGCGCCACCGCGATCTGCCGGATCAGCTCGTCGCCGGCGGCGTGGCCGCAGGTGTCGTTCACCACTTTGAACTGATCCAGGTCGAGGTATAGCACCGCGTGCTGGCGCTCTGAGCCCGCGGCGCTGGCGAGGGCCTGCGTGAGGCGGTGCTCGAACTCCCGGCGGTTGATCAGTCCGGTGAGCGCGTCGTGGCTCGCCTGATACGAGAGCTTGGCGGCGTATTGCCGTTCGCTGCTCACGTCGCGCAGCACGAGGACCACACCCGTGATGCGCCCGCTGCGGTCCCGGATCGGTGCCGCCGACTCGTCCACCGAGATTTCCGTTCCGTCGCGCCGCAACAGAAGCACGTTGGCCGCCACTTCCACCGCCCGGCCTTCTCGGATGACCGACTCGATCGGGTCCGGCGTGGCTTCGCGCGTCGTTTCGTCGAGCAGCCCGAAGACGGCGGCCAAAGGGAGCCCGCGCGCCTCGTCGCCTCTACATCCGATCAACTGTTCCGCCGCCGGGTTCACGTACTCGATCAGACCGCGCATGTCCGTCGTGACCACGGCGTCACCGATGGAGGCCAGCGTGACCTGGGCCCGCTCCTTCTCGGTGAACAACTCGACCTCCGCCAGCTTGCGCTCCGTGATGTCTGTCACCGAGCCCGCCATCCGGACGGGGACGCCGGCGTCATTGCGCACCGACTGGCCGCGCATGCGGAACCAGCGGTACTCCCCGGACGCGCATTTGAGGCGGTACTCGACATCGAGCAGCGTGCCGTCGGCCAGGTGGGTATCCAGCGCGGCGCGGGTGGCTTGGCGGTCCTCCGGGTGCATGCGGGATACCAGGGCTTCGATGTCGTGACCGATCTCCCCGTCACCATGCCCGAGCAGCTCTCTGCAGCGCGGCGAGTAGTACACGTTGCCGGTCACCAGGTTCCAGTCCCACAGCCCGTCGTTGCTGCCGTTGACCGCGAGGTTGAAGCGCTCCTCGCTGAGCCGCAGCGCGTTCTCGAACGCTTCCGAGCGCGCCATCATGCGGCGCGAAAGAGCGATACCGATCAACACCAGCGTCGTCGCGATCACCGAGGTGGAGACGAGCAAGAGGAGCTTGGTCTTGCGGGTTGCCTCCCCGAGTGAGATGGAGAAGACGTCCTCCAGCGGGCTCAACTCCGCATCGATGGCGTACACGCGGCCCAACAGCTGACTGAGCATCCGCTCGTCCGGGTGGCGGGAGGAGGCGACGGCGCGCATCCTCCCACCGACGTTCGCGAGCTCCGCGATGTACCGATCGCCTGCTGTCCAGACGGTGACGGACCGGTCGAAATAGCTGACGCGACGGAAGTGCCGAAACAGCCAGATCATCCCGGGAATGTCGTCGGGGTGGTTGAGCCCCTCGATGAAGCCCTGCCTTGCCAGCGCGAAGTCCGGATGCGGGCTATCCAGTTCGATCCGCGCCTTTTCGTCTCCCTGCGGCACCGCCAGTGAGGCCAGAAACCGGTTGTAGTCCTCCTCGGAGTGAGTGGCTGCATAGCGAGTGAGGAAGAAGACCGCCTCTTTCTGCGCCTTGGACCAATGGCTCTCGCCCTCGACGTAGCCACGGCCCGCCGAGAGCACCTCGACGCTGGCCATGCCGAGTGCGACCAGGACCACGACGATCGCGAGGAAAGGCCAGATGACCAGCAGCAGGCGCCGTGTAACCGGGGGTATGCCGAGCAACCTTGCCAGCATCCCCGCAAGCTGCGCGGCGCCACGCCGGACCAGGCCGGCCCGGCGGGGCGCCAGCGGGTGTCTGATTGCGGCGGACTGGAGGCTATCCCACCCCATCTAGTTCTTCGAGCCTCTAGGTCGGTGAGGAATCTGGGCCGGCACGACAGGGTGGCGAAGGCGCGGGTGCGCCAGATGTTGACCCCGTCGCGCGAGGGCATCCGCATCCAGTGCATATCATCGGGAAAATGTGCCCGACCTTTAGCCCGAGTACCCATTCACGGACATCGTGCCCCGGCCGCCCCGAGCAGATCCGCGGTTGTCGTTTGGATGCAGCGTGGGCGCTAGGCTACAGCGGAGGCCTGTGGGGCGCCCACGGGCGAGCTTGCTCGAACGCCCGGGCGGCCTGCAGCACACGTAGGTCCTGGAAGCGCCCGGCAACGATTTGGATACCCACCGGCAGCCCTTCCGCCGTGAACCCGCACGGGCACGTCGCCGCCGGCAGGCAGGTAAGGTTGAACGGAAAGTTAAATCCCGCCCAGCGCAGCCAGTCCCACGGGTGCTGCTCCCAGTGCTCTGGGATGAGCCGGTCGGCCGGGAAGGCGGCGACCGAAAGCGCCGGTGTCAACAGGAGATCGTAGCGTTCGAAGAAGGGGCGCACCTGGTCGTAGTAGGCCTGCCTATGCCCCTGTGCGCGGCAGAAGTCGGCCGCGCTGTAGGTCATCCCGTGGCGCGTCAGCGCGACCAGGCCTGGGTCCATGCTCTGCTCCCACTGATCCACCAGATGGCCGAGCATGCCGGCAAAGCTGGATGCGAAGTGGCAGTGCTCGATCTCGGTCGGGTCGCTCCACCCGGGGTCGACCTCGTCCACCGTGCACCCGAGGGCCTGAAACGCAAGCGCCGCCGCCCTAACCGGTTCGGCCACCGCCGCATCCACACGCAAATAGCCGAGATCCGGGCTGTAGGCGACCTTCAGTCCGGCGATGCCATCCTCCAGTCGGGCGAGATACGGCTCTGGCGGGGTCTGGAGGCTCGTCACATCCCGGTCGTCCGGACCGGCCATCGCCTGCAACATCAGCGCGGCGTCGCCCACGGTGCGCGCGATCGGCCCAACGTGGGAGATCAGCCCATTGTTCGGCATCGGGTCGTACGGAACACGCCCGAAGGAAGGCTTGAGGCCGAACACGCCGCACAATGCGGCCGGCATGCGGATCGAGCCCGCGCCGTCGGAGCCCTGATGAATCGGGCCGATACCGGCGGCAGCGCACACGGCCGCGCCCGCGCTCGATGCGCCCGCGTTCATGCCGCGTTTCCAGGGATTGTGCGTGATCCCGGTGAGCGGACTGTGGCTCACTCCTTTCCAGCCTAGCTCGGATACTGTGGTCTTCCCGATCGAGATTGCGCCGGCCGCGCGCAGCCGCTCCACGTGCAGATGATCCATGTCCGGGACTCGCTCACGGAAGATGTGCGACCCGGCCATCGTGCGCACGCCTTTCGTGAACGCGAGGTCCTTGATTGTCGTCGGCACGCCGTGAAGGATGCCGAGCGGCGCGCCACGCATCACCGCGGTCTCGGCATGACGCGCTGCATCCAGAGCGGCTTCGAAAGTCGGCGTGCAGATCGCGTTCAAATGCGGATTCAGCGCCTCTGCGCGCTCCAGCGCCGCTTGCATGATCTCGACCGGAGACACGCTCCTGCCACGGATCAGGCGCGTCAACTCGGTTGCCGGGGTGAAGCAGAGATCCGACTTATCCATCTTTGTCTCTCCGAGTCTCCCACTCGGGTGGTGGGGGGGAACCATCGATCTGTCTGGCCGGGGTGGACCGCAAAAGACGAGCACCGGCTTCCATGCCGCAGCTTTACACAACTTTACCCCGGCTACAGAGGGCAGCAACAGCGGCCCCCTAAGATCCGGTGCGTGCGCTGCGAGTATGCGGCGCGATCATCCCAACCCAAAGGAGCCTGACCATGAACGACCTGCAGTCCAACACCACACCCATTCAGCCGCCAGTCAAAACCGGCGGACGACGCAAATTCTTCAGCGGTCTCGCCATCGGCGGCTTGGTCGGCAGCCTGCTCGCGACCAGCATCACCGCGTGGTCACAGGCGCAACCCGGCCGTGGCTGCGGGTGGCACGGACGGCACACGGCCCTCACACCGGAGGAGCGCTCGGCGCGCGCCGAGTTCGCGACCGAGTGGGTGCTCAGCCGCGTGGATGCGAGCGAGGATCAAAGAGCGCGCATCCGCGTGATCGTCCAGGACGCGCTCAAGGACTTCTCGCAGCTACGCGAGCAGCATGCGCAAAATCGCGAAGCATTCATGACCGCGCTGACACGGCCGACCGTCGACCGCGACGCGCTCAACCAGATTCGCCGCGCGGAGTTGCAGCTCGCAGAGTCGGCGTCCGACCGTCTCGTCAACGCCGTAGCCGATGCTGCAGACGTGCTCACGCCTGAGCAGCGCGCGAAGCTGGTCGAGCTCGCACAGCAATTCCGACGCCCCTGACGCGCACCAGCTTTCGGCCGCGGCGCGAGGCTTGCCCGGCGAACGGTAGAATGGAGCATACGGCTAACGAAGGATAAGCCCGGACCGGCGAAGCCGAGAAGGCCGCGTTGCGGGTTACAGGGCGCGAAAGTGGGTCAGGGCGCCCGGCCTTCGGTCTTCACCCGTCGCGTGCTCCAGTGGTCGACCGCGTGCTCATCATCGAAGACGATCAGGGCTTGTCGGCCATGCTCTCGGAGTATCTCGCGCCGCTCGGCCTGCGCCTGACCGCCTGCGCCACCGCTGCCGACGGGCTGCGGATGCTGGGCAAGGAGCGCTTCGACGCGCTGATCCTGGATGTGATGCTGCCGGACCTGGATGGCTTCGAGGTGTGCCGGCGCGTCCGGGCGGGGTCCGATGTTCCGATCCTCATGCTTACCGCGCGCGGCGACGAGATGGACCGTATCGTTGGCCTTGAGCTCGGCGCCGACGACTATCTCCCGAAGCCGTTTAACCCGCGCGAGCTGCTGGCGCGGCTGCGCGCGATCTTGCGGCGGCGGGGACCCGCAGCGGCACGACGCGAACAGTTGCTGCGATTCGGTAGGCTGACGATCGACCGCAGCGCGCGCTCGGTGCGCGTGGATGGCGAAGAACGGTCGCTCACCAGTTATCAATTCGATCTGCTGTGCGCGCTGGCCGAGAACGCGGGCCGGGTGATGTCGCGCGAGGCGCTGATGGACAAGCTACGCGGAGAAAGCTTCGAGGCTTTCGACCGCAGTCTGGACGTGCACGTGTCGCGCATCCGTGCCGCCGTCGAGGACGACCCCAAGCATCCGCGCCGGATCATCACCGTTCGCGGCGCCGGCTATGTGTTCGCCAAGCAGCAGGATGCGTAATGCGCCGGCTGTACCTTCAGGTCTATCTCGCATTCGTCGCCATCCTGCTGCTCTTCGGGGTGCTGATCTCTGTTGTCTGGTGGCTGTTGCCGGCTGACATCCAGACCCGTGGGTTCCTGGACGGGATGAGCGCGGTGTTGAGCGAACTGTTGCCGGCGCCGGAGCGGCCGCTCGAGGAGCTGCAGCGAAAGGTCGACTGGCTCGGGGCGAGGTTCGAGGCGGACGTCGCGGTGCGCGCGCCGGACGGTCGCCTGGTCGTGCATAGCGGCACCGCACTCCCCGTACCACCGCTGGAACGCACAGCGAGCGGCTGGATCCGGGGCGCAGGAGCGCCGGCGGTGGCGCTGCATCTTGCCGATGGCCGCTGGGTCGTGGCGCGCTGGAAGCACCATCACAATGGACTCGGTCTATTGGGTGCCTTGGCGCTTCTGGCGGGCGCCATTGCCGTGGGCGCCTATCCCCTGGCGCGTCGTATCACGCACCGCCTGGAGCGGCTACGCAGCGGCGTCGATGCGCTGGGCGCCGGAGACATGAAAGCGCGGGTAACGGTGGAGGGTTGCGATGAAGTGGCGGATCTCGCCCGGAGTTTCAACGCGGCGGCGGATCGCATCGATCGCCTGATGGCGGCGCAGAAGTCGGTGCTGGCGGGTGCGTCGCACGAGCTGCGCTCGCCGCTCACGCGCATGCGTATGGCGCTCGAGCTACTGCCCGCGGCCGGCCGACCCGAGTTGAAGGCGCGGCTTGAGAAGGACATCGCCGAGCTAGACGAATTGATCGGAGAGTTGCTGCTCGCCAGCCGCCTCGACGCGTCGGATCGGCTGACGCAGGTCGAGGACGTGGACCTGCTGGCCCTGCTGGCGGAGGAGGGCGCGCGAACAGGCACGGAAGTGAGGGGCGAGGCGGTTACGCTGCGCGGCGATCCGCGCCTGCTGCGGCGCCTGCTGCGCAACCTGCTCGAGAACGCAAGCCGCCACGCGTCCGGCGCGACGGTCGACGCCGGCTTTGCTCGCCTCCCCGACGGCCGTGTCCGGCTGTCGGTCGCAGACCGCGGGCCAGGCGTGCCCGAGTCGGAGCGCGAGCGCATCTTCGAGCCGTTCTATCGACCGCCGGGCGCCAAGGAGAGCGACGGTGGAGTGGGCATGGGGCTCGCGCTGGTCCGGAGCATCGCTCGGCGGCACGGCGGCGACGTGCGCTACGTGCGGCGGGAGGGTGGAGGCAGCGTGTTCGAGGTGGACCTTTCCGGTGCTCGCTTGCCCGGCTGAGCTTGGCCGGCTTCCGCTTGCCGGCGCGGCGCCAGACCGTAGAACGCTACACGCTCAACCGCGCGGAGCCTAGACATCATGGTCGCCTGTGGGTAGGCGACGATGATATCTAGCTCCGCTTCCGGCGTCGCAGCTCTCGGAAGTCCTCCAGTTCCCATGGGCGAAGGGCGACCACCAAAGTGGAGGGGCGCCGCTCGCCCAGAGGCAGCTCGGCGTCGTGCCCATGCAGCTCGGAGAACTCGTTGGCCACCCGCTTGAGCCGAGTGAGCATGGCCAGAGCCGAGCTGCGCGAGAGCATCCCGTTCACCAGCAGCAACACTTCCTCGGGCCCATCGAAGCGCGAGCGGAAATATTCGTGCTGGGCGCGCGACGTGAAATACCTCTGGATCGGCCCGTCCGGGAGCCACGAGAAAGTGGGCGTGATCAGCAGCCGGATGCGGTTGTTGGGCAGCAGCTCCAGCAGCTTGATGCGGTCGAGGCGCAACAGCAGCCGGACGCATTCGGCTCGCGTGAGCTGATAGATGTCGACGATCTGATCCAGCGTGAGACGGTTCAGCGTGCACACCGCCACCAGCAGCAGCTTGCGGTCGCGAGCGATCTCTCGCTCCTGCTCCAGCGTGAGCTGTGAGATGTAGGCTCCGGCGCTGTCGGTCTCACGCGCGAGTTCCGCGAAGCTGGTTCCGGCGAGCTCGCACACTTGGTCGAAGCGCTCCAGCGTGAAATGGCTGCGGGAGAACATGCGCTTCACGCTCGCCTCGCTCAGACCCAGCGTGCGCGCGACGCGCGCATAGGTGATGCGCCTCGCTCTGAGCGCTCGCTTGAGCGCTTCCACCACCGCCTGCGTTCCCCTCATTCTCCCTGCGCCCCCTGCGGAGATGCTCGGAAGGTAGCAGTATGCGCTACCGATCGGATAGTCGGTAGCAACTCCATCTGCAGGGCTTTCCATCGGCACCCTGACGCGGAATCATGGTTCCCGTGCACTGCCGGCGACTACAGCATCATGCCGGCGGGTACGCCGGGCAGCGACCGGACCACACAACAAGAGGAGAGACCGATCATGACCGCCAAGACCCTGGCCGCCGCCTATGCCGCGGCGATGTCCCGCGCAGCGCAACTTTCCACGCAGCCCACCGCCCCCGCGGCTCACCCAGCTCATACCCCGGAGCCGAGTGCGGCGCAGATGCCGGAGGACACCATCCTCATGAGGCTTCTGCGCCACAGTCTGTCGCCTTCCGACCAGATCATGGCTCGCAAGGCACTGTCTGGAGCGACGCCTGGGCAGCCGGGGCGAGGATGAGATCCCACGCCAGCCAGAGGCCGAACGCCCGATCCGATACAGCTAACGGAGATTGCTGTGGCTCCGATGCAGCTACAGGATGCCGAACTGGTCGAACACGTCGGCGAGCAGGCGCCCTCGGTGCAGTTCCTCTCGGGTGTCATTCTCGCCGCTGGCTTTCTCGCGCGCTCTTGCCAGCACTTCGGCCGCGCGTTCCTGCGGGACGACCACCACCCCATCGGCGTCGCCGAACACGAGATCGCCGCTGCGCACCTTGACGCCCCCGCATTCGATTGGGATATCGCGCTCTACCATACGTGCCCGACCTTTTGTGTCGAGCGGCCCGATGCCGCCGTGGAACACCGGAAAGCGCAGTGCGCGGATCCGCCGGACATCGCGCACCAGCCCGTCCGTGACACAGCCAGCGGCGCCGCGCGCGATGCTGGCGGTGGAGAGGAGCTCGCCCCATGGCGCGATGCGCTCCGTCGGGCCGTTGCAGGCGAGTACGGCGACCTCCCCCGGCTTGAGATCGTCCACCAGCGCGATCTCGACCTGGTATGGGTTCTCCCCCGCTCGCACGGAGTACACAGGCATGTAAAGTCCGGTGCGTGCGTGGCCGACGAGAACGAGGTCCTCATCCAGCGGGCGCACGAAGGGACGCATCGCCTGCCCCGTCAGGCCGAGGCTGTCCAGCACGTCCGAGAGCAGCGCGGCGCTCAGCCCATCGAGCTCGGATCGTCCGATCGCGGTCATGACCGACCCCTCAGTGGGGCCCCGATCCTACGGAACTCCGCGCGAAGCGCGATACGGCACCAGACGGCATGTGGCGGCTGACGATCACACGTACGCACTCGTCTGTGCTCTCGGATCCGTTCCCCCCGCTGGCTTTGCGTTCCCGAGCGGGTCACCCTGTGCCACGGCTTACTCCTGCAGCGCGAATGCGATCACTGCGTCGCCCTGCCGGTAGCCAAAGATAGCGCTGCCTCCGGCCGCGACCGCGAGGTACTGTCGAGCCTCGACCTCGTAACTCACCGGCGGAGCGTTGACGCCGGCGCCACAGTTGAACTGCCACAACCGCTCTCCGTTCCGCGAGTCGAACGCGCTGAAGTTGCCGTCGCCCTCGCCGGTGAATACAAGGTTGCCAGCGGTGGCCAGAACGCCGCCGATCAATGGCGCGGCTGTCTTCACCTGCCATCGGATCGCTCCCCAGGCACGCGTGTCGATGGCAGTGAGCGTACCCCACTGCGGACCGTTGACCGGCTCGAGCTCGGTGTAGCGCACTGCGGGTGTGTTCCCGGTGGCAGGGACCTCTCGAATGCTGTACCGGGTGGGCAGATGCAGCGCGGCGATATACACGAGCCCCGTACGCGCGTCATAGGACACCGGTGACCAGTTCGCGCCCCCGGCAGCGCCCGGTGCGATGTCGATGCCTTCCCGCGTCGGTGGGCGGAAGGTGTTGTAATGAGGCACGAACGGCTCGGACTTGTAAATGAATCGACCGTCACGACGGTCCAGCACGTAAAACCAGCCCGTCTTTCCAGCCTCTCCCACCACCGGGATCGTCTTGCCCCGTATGTTCAGGTCGAAGAGCACCGGCGGGCTTGCTACGTCGTACCCCCACATGTCGTGCGGCACTTCTTGGAAGTGCCAGCGGACCTTGCCCGTGTCCAGATCCAGTGCCACCAGCGACACGGTGTACAAGTTGTCGCCCGGGCGCGTGACATCGTCCATTTGCGGCGACGGGTTGCCGATGCCGACGTAGATCATGCCGAGCTCGGGATCGATCGCGGGCGTGGTCCAGGCCGATCCGCCGCCGCGCTTCCACGCGTCGGGATATTGCTCAAGCGCTGCGCGCTCACGGTCAACGTCCCGGTACAGTGTCGCGCCGTCCGCCGACGTGGTGCGGAACTCTCCCTCCCAACCGGTGGAGGCGGTGGTGTCGAACTGCCATAGGCGCCTCCCGCTGGCTGCATCGAAGGCGGCGTAGAACCCGGCGCGCTGGCTCTGTCCTGCGATCCCGATCACCGCGCCAACAGGCGCACCCGGCCGGTCCGATTCCAGATGCAGGCCGTAGCCTACACCAGTGATTCCGACGATGATCCTGCCTCTGTAGACGATGGGGGCCATGTTCGCGCCCACGCCTGTGACGCCGGTCACGTGTGATTTGCGCAGCGGATCATCGGCCGCGAGCTGCTCCGTACGCTCGCCGACGTCCTCCAAGCTCTCCACCAGGGGCACGTCCCAGACGAGCTTTCCGCTCTTCGCATCGAGCGCAATCAACCGCGCGTCCACGGTGCCCATGTACACCCTGCCGTAGGCCACAGCCACGCCGCGGTTTGCAGGCCCGCAGCACATCTTGTCGGTGCGCCGCTTGTGCTGATACCGCCATAGCTCGCGGCCAGTCCGCGCGTCGAGCGCGACTACGTGGTTCAGAGGCAGCGATAGATACATCACCCCATCCGCGACGATCGGAGTCGCCTGGAATGGGCCGACGACGCCGCTTTGATAGATCCAGCGCGGCGTCAGGCGTTTGACGCTCGCTACATCGATCTGCGCCAGGGGCGAGAAGCGTTGATTGGAATAGTCTCGGGCATACGTGAGCCAGTCCGCGCGGTTCGTCGCGGCCGCCAGGAGACGAGCGTCGTCTATCGATCCCGCATCGGCACGGGCGTCCACCGCGAGCACCGCCAATGCGGCGGAGATGGCGAAGCGAAGGCAGTGCATTCCCTCCTCCCTCGAGTGTAGTGCGTGGATACAGTCGCGCTTCGCGACCCGGTTGTCCGCAATCCCAAAGCGATTCGCGTTCGCGACGCAGCGTAAGTCCGATCCAGTATATCCGTGCCCGCGGGCTCCCGCCTCGCGCCCTCACGCTACCGAGAGAGGTCGGTGCAGACGCGGGCGTCGTCATGGTGCTCTCGCGAGCCTCTCCAGCGCATCGCCGGCGATGCGGTATACGGTCCAATCGTCCAGTGGTACCGCACCCAGGGACCGGTAGAAGCTCGTCGCGGGTGTGTTCCAATCCAGCGCGGCCCATTCGAAGCGGCCGCAGCCGCGCTCGTGGGCAACACGGGCCAGGTATGTGAGGAACTGCCTTCCATAGCCACGTCGGCGGTACGGTGGTGCGACGTAGATGTCCTCCAACCACAGCCCGCGCCGGCCCAGGAACGTCGAGAAGCTATGGAAGTAGACGGCAAAGCCTACGGCGGTGTCGCCCTCGAACCCTAATAGCACCTCAGCGCCGGGCTGCGCGCCGAACAGTGCTTCACGGAGCGATTCCTCAGTGGCAGCGACCACCTGGCCCAGTCGCTCGTACTCGGCCAATTCGCGTACAAAGCGCAATACGAGGGCGACGTCGGCTACGGCGGCGCGCCGGATGGTGAACTCGGGATCTGCGTATGCCATGCGCTTGCTCCGGATCCTTTGGCGGTTCGTCTCAGACGCGGCGGTTGCGCGGCAGGCGCGGCCAAGAATCGGGTGCCCTCACCCATTCCTGCAATGCATGCACCGTATTCCGAGAAGTCGTTTGCGCACAGCGCGGGAGGGGCCGAGAATTAGCCATCCAATGATCTGTCGGAATGCCGTCCAGGTCAACCGACGGGAGGGCGCAGGAGGCGGTGTATGCAGCTGTTATCGGGATTGTCGAGGGTATGCCTGGAGCGTGATCAACTGATCGCGATGCGCGACGGGATCGGTGCGCGGGTAACGTGTCTCAGCGGGTCGCTTTGGCTCACGCAGGAGAACGCCGCTGAGGATCAAGTGCTCGAGCCAGGCGAATCCGTGGTGATCGAGCACGCGGGTCTGACGTTGATCATGGCGCTTGCACCGTCGAACGTGCGCCTCGCCGATCGGACGTCCCGCTCGCAGTTCTGGAGCCGGGCGTTCGGTTGGCTGCAGAATGACGCTCTCGCACGATCGGCCGCGGTCAGCTGAGGGTGCGCGCGAAGTGTCCCAGCGGTGGACCATCGGGACAGCAGGGATTGACGGCGGGGTCGGGCGGACGCCCGGAGGTCGCCGAGCTCAGCAATTACGCTAGCTCTCGATCCGCCCGCGCTCTCGGCTGGGTGGTGCGATACGCTTATCGCAAGCTGAGCCGCAGCTTGCGCCGTCCCGCGATCACCAGCACGAGGCCTGCCGCCATCAGCACAGCGGGGCTCGGCTCGGGCGCGGCCACTGGCGCGCGCAGCACGGAAACATTCGTGTTCAGCTCGAGAGAGGTCGTGGTCGGCACGGCCAGCGGATCGTTGGGATTTGAAACAGAGAGCAGGCCAACGTCGATGCGCAGGGGGATCGAGCTCGCCTCCGCTGTGCTGGCGAGCTGGAACCCCAGGTTCAAGAGTGTTCCGCCGGCGGGTGCAGCAAGCGTCGTGGCTCCCGGGTTGTAGGAGAAGAACGCGATCGCCTGATAGCCGTCGGGTTTACGTGGATCGGCCTGCGGTGTAGAGCAGAAGACATACGACGCGGAGAAGCCGCAGTTCTGCGTACCCGCATCGAGCAGCGACCCGGCCGACACGCTCGTGAGCACCAGGGGCGTTGTGCCGTAAAACGAATCCGGGAGCGTCTCGTCGAAGTAGAAGATCTTCGCGTTGAGCTGAAGCACACTCCCCACACTGCCTGCCGGGAGCGACAGATCGATCCCGGCGGAGAAAGAGCTTCCGGGCAGCGCCTGCAAAGGGCTGCTGATGGAGAGGGTCGGCACGTCCGACACCGTGGCCTCGGCTGATGCGATCTGGATCAGGTACAGGGCGCCCATAGCCAGGGCGCGCCGCAGAGATTCACTGTGCTTCATGAGCTTCATTCAGCAAAGTCGGGACTGCGTTCGACTCCAGGTCCCGGATATCGAGATCGCGTCGGATAATCCATCCATTGCGGACCGAGCAAGTTACTTGACCGGGTTGTCGCCGGCGTAGCTGTATAGGTTGATGCCGCAGCGGAGCCCGAGTGAACTCGGCTGTATGTAGCGCCCAGTGCCCGGGTCGAAGTCTCTGAGCAGGTTGTAGTTCAGCCCCGTTTCCCGGTCAAAGTAATGTCCGGGGAAACGCAAGTTGACGACCAGCGGAATGTGGTCCCCGTCTGGATCCTGATTAGGGCCGTTGCCGGCGAACGGATCGGCGCTGTCCCAGCGCCAGACCTCCACGCCCTTTGCGTTCACCACCGAGCGCGGGCTGTTCTGCTGATCGGCGTAGACGAAGTACAGACGCGGCGCGGGCGCCTGTCCCTTCAGCCCCGAAGGCCCCGGAGCGAGCCCCATCCGCTGCTGAAGCAACGCAAGATCGGTGGCGTTGACCAACCCGTCACCGTTGAGATCGTATTTGGGAAGCTTAGGCACCAATCCCTGGACCGCTTGAGTGAGCAGTTGCAGGTCGGCGAGGGTCACCAGTGCGTCGCCGTTCAGATCGCCGCTGCAGATCTCGCCGATGCCGTTGCCGTCGGCATCCCACTGCGAGGGGTTGGACACGGTGATGCAGTTGTCCAGCACATCGGGCACCCCGTCCTGGTCCAGGTCGTAGTCGATCAGCGCCACCGGCTGATCATCCAGCCACACATACTCCTTGAGCACCGCGCCCTGCGCCGCGCTCTCCGCAATCAGCCGCCCGCGCGCATCGTAGTGGAACACCACTGTAGGCAGCCCCGCGGGAGACTTGCTCACCCGCTGCCCCAGCGCGTTGACCTGGAAGCTCACCGCAGCGCTCCCATAGCTCGCCTGAATCAGCCGCCCGCGCGCGTCGTAGCTGAAGCTGCGCGCGGTGTCGGCGACGATGTTGCCCGCGGCGTCGTAGCTGTAGCTGCGCGGAGCGTTGGGGCCGCTGGTGGCGGTAAGCCGATTGCTGTTGGGGGCGTAGCTGTAGCTGTAGTTGTTCACCCCGATGCTGAGCGCGGTGCGGTTGCCCGCCACATCGTAGCCGTAGCCCTGGCTGCCGCTGGCCGACACCCAGCTCACGAGCCGGTTCAAGTTGTCGTAGCCGTAGCTTTGATTGAGCGCGGCGTTGGGCGCGCTCGCGCCGGTGAGCCGCGAGGCGGCGTCGTAGCTGAGCGTGCGGCTGCTCGCGCCCAGGGTGTAGCCGGTGACCCGCCCATCCAGGTCGTAGCTGCGGCTGTAGCCCTGCGCGTTGCCGAAGCTAAAACGCACTACAGCCCCGAAGGGCTGGTAGGCCACGTTGGACACCACCGATTGACTTGTACCTCCGTAACTGGTATCGATCTGGCGTACCCGCCCCAGCGCATCCAGACCGTAGTTCAGCGTGCGCCCGGATGGGTAGGTGATGCGACTGAGCCGCCCGGAGCTGTCGTAGCTGTAGCTCAGCGTATAGCTTGCCCCGGCGACGCTATGCTGGTCTTGGATGAGCCGCCCGTGCTGGTCGTAGCTGTAGCGGGTGGTGCCGCTGGGGTCACTCATGCCGGTCAGATGCCCGATGCCGAAGGCGCCCTGGTCGTAGCTATACAGCAGGCTCACCGCCGCGATGCTGGAGCCCGCGGGCGGGGCGTACACCGCCTGGGTGAGCCGATTGAGCGCATCGTAGGTGAAGCTCGCCGTGACCCCGCGCGCATCGGTCTGGGAGATGAGGTTGCCGGCCGCATCGTAGCTGCTGCTGGTGGCCCCGCTGTCGGGGCTTTGCAGCTGGGTGAGGTTGCCCAGCCCGTCGAGGCTGTAGCGGGTGGCGAGGCTGCGCGGATCGACGACCTGGGTGACCTGATCCAGCCCGTCGTAGAAGTACTGGGTGCTGCCCCCGGAGGCGGTGCCGGTGGCGGCCGGATTGACCACGCGGATCAGCCGGTTCAGCGCATCGTACAGATTGCTGGTGAGGTGACCCAGCGGGTCGGTGACGCTGGTGAGGTTGCCCTGCGCGTCGTAGCCGTAGCTGGTGACCTCGGTGGCGGGACTGGCCCCGCCGATGCTTTGCGCCAGGCGGTTCAAGGCGTCGTAGGCACTGGCGCTGGCGGCGCTCAGCGTGCCGTTGGGATCGAGCACTTGCACCTGCAC
>Ga0335085_10003824_pt1 | contig 25551 bp, 23 predicted proteins | sample Lox_Sample_45_FD_206712 | JGI IMG/M metagenome (GOLD analysis project Ga0335085, IMG submission 206712) | Soil microbial communities from Loxahatchee National Wildlife Refuge, Florida, United States - Lox_Sample_4.5 | ecosystem: Environmental > Terrestrial > Soil > Wetlands | place: USA...
AATGACTTTGTCCCAGGTCAGCCCCGGCGGAATCGAATCCGGCGCGATCCAGATCTCGTAGCCGAGCTGGCGCAGCGGCTGAACGATCAGGCGATCGACATCGGGACGGTCGATCGCGGCGTGGCTGACGAAAACAACGCGCGCATGATCCGCATGTTGCTGCTCCTCGAGGTGATAGGCGGGATAGGAGCGCCCCGGCGTCTCGCCCGGTCCCGCCGTGCTGAGGCGCAACGTCGCGACCGGCTTTATGCCGCGCTTCGCGAGCGCGTTGCAGGTGAGCTGGTCGCAGAGGACGAAATGGCCGTCGCGCGCCTCGCGCTCGAGCGCCCGCGCGAGATTGACCGCGGGACCGATGACCGTGAAATCGCGGAACAGCTCGTCGCCGACGGCGCCGATCATGACCTCGTCGGAGGCGATGCCGATGCCGAGATTGAGATACTCGATCAGCACATTCGCTTCCTGCTTCCAGCGCTCGTGCAGCTCGACGAAATGGCGCCGCATCTCGAAAGCGCATTGCGCGGCGTTCCACGCGGCGTCGGGCCCGCGAAACAGGGCCAGGATGCCGTCGCCCAACGCCTTGTTGACGATGCCGTTGTGGACCAGCACCGCGCTGCTGAGGAGTTGGAAGAACTCGCGCAGCCGCAGCTGAATACGGTCGGGCCGGTTGTTGAGATCGGCGCAAAATCGCGTGAAGCCGCGCATGTCGGCGAACATGATCGTCGCCGTTTCCTGCCGCGCCGCGGCGTCGCGGCCGGTGACCAGCGCGACCAGATCGCTGCGGTTTTCCGGCTTCGCATAGAGGCCGCAGCTCATCAGCAAGCGCTCGAAGAGCTGCGCGTTGCGGATCGCGATCGTTGCCTGCACGGCCAGGCGCGACGTCAGCTCGAGCTCGGCATCGCCATAGCTGCCGCCGCGCTTGTTGATGAATTGCAAAACGCCTTGCCGCTCGCCGCCCTGCTGCAGCGGAACGCAAATCAACGAGCGCGTGACGAAACGCGTCGCGTCGTCGACCCCGGCGTAGTGGTCCTTGATCTCGTTTTCGATCAGCGGCTGTCCCGTGGCGAAGACGCTGCCCGCTTTGCCCTTGTCGCGCGGAATGCGCAAGGCGCGCACTTGCTCGGCGGCGGGACCGGTCGCGGCGCCGAAATAAAGATCGTCGCGCACGGGATCGTGCAGGATGACGGAGCCGGCCTCGGATTCGGTGAGCTCTTCGCCGATGCGCAGGATGTGCTCGAGCACCTCGCTCAGCGTCAGGGTCGAGGCGAGATCGTTGGCGCTATCGAGCAGCCGCCGCAGCTTCTGCGGGTCGATGTCATTTTGTCCCGACACGCCCATGGTCCTCGCCCCCATCGCGACCCGGCACCCATGATGCGCTAGCAGCGCCGGCCCAGCAAGACGGCGCGCTCGGCGTCGAGCGCTTGCTGCACCAGCTTGCGCATGGCGAGATGCGGCGCGTCGGAGCGGATATCGATCGTTCGCGCGCCCGGCATGGCCTCGGCGATACGCTGCTGCGCCTCCATCACCACGACGTCCTCGTCGAAGATGCCGCGCGAGTCGCGGGCGAAGCGCTCGGTGAACACGGTATCGTCCACGCCCCAATTGCGGATCTGCGCGTAGAAGAGGAACGAGGTGTTGGCGGTCTCCGGCGTCGCGGTCAGCATCACGCGCATGCGCGGCGCGTTCTCGCGGCCTTTCTCGAGCGTCGTGGTGCCGGCGGGCGCGAAGCCGACATCGACCATGCAATGGCTCGGCAGCTCGGCCTCGGTGATCTGCCAGCGATCGACCTTGCCCATCTGGCCGAGGTACTTCGTCCACAGCGGGATCGGATCGAGATCGGGCATCCAGCGGCTCATGCGCACGCTGCGCTCGAGCCGCTCGGTCGTGACCGGGTAGGTGTCGGTGCCGTGGCCGCCCAGGGTCTTAGGATGCACGTAAGCGACATGCGACAGATCGAGGAGATTGTCGTTGTTGAGCTCCCAGCTGCATTTCATCGGCATCGGCTTGGCGTCGTTGCCTTTGATCACGGCCCAGCCGGGCTCGGCGAGGTAATGCCATTGCGGCAGGAGACCCTCGTCGATCTGCTCGGGGTCGCCCATCCAGATCCATAAGAGGTCCCAGCGCTCGATCAGCGGGTAGCGGGTGACGCGCGCCTCGTGCGGGATTTGCGCCTGGCCGGGGATTTCGATGCATTGGCCGCTCGGCGCGAATTTGAGCCCGTGATAGCCGCAGCGCACGTTGTCGCCCTCGATGAAGCCCATCGACAGCGGCAGGTTGCGGTGGCAGCAGCGGTCTTCGAGCGCAACGGCTTCGCCTTGCTCGGTGCGGTAGAGCATGACCGGCAGGCCGAGGATGATCCGCGCCAGCGGGGCGCGCGCGACCTCTTCGCCCCAGGCGGCGACGTACCAGCAATGGCGCAGGAACATGGACGCTTCCTCCCGCCCGCTCCCTATCATAGCTGATGTTGTCATGACAACATAGGGCCGCTAGGCTCATCGGCCCCGAGCACGTCGCGGAATTGCCGATTAGCGCCGAAGACAAAGGCCTGATGCTCGGCGGCAACGCAGCGGCGGTGTTCGGACTGGGTTTGAGCGTCTGGCAGCGCTTGACAGTTTGTCCTCTATGAGAGACAATTAGGCGTGATCGAGGTCAGGCAAACCGAGGTTTTTGCGAAGTGGTTTGCCGGGCAGCGCGATCGCCAGGCCAAGGCGCGTATCACGGCCCGTATTCGTCGGCTCTCGCTCGGAAATCCGGGCGACGTGAAGCCCGTCGGCAGCGGCGTGTCGGAGCTACGGATCGATTACGGCCCGGGATATCGGGTCTATTTCGTCAGCCGCGGCGAACTCGTCGTCGTTTTGTTGTGTGCCGGCGATAAGAGAACCCAAGATCGAGATATCGTCCGTGCGATCGAATTGGCGCAGAAGTTGTGAAAGAGGGTCGAGATGGCAATTAAAACGCGCCGATGGGATCCGGTCGAAACACTCAAGACCAAAGCGGATATCGCGGCTTATCTCGATGCCGTCCTCGAAGATGGCGATCCGGAATTGCTGAAAGCGGCGCTTGGCGATATCGCGCGCGCAAAGGGAATGACGGAGATTGCGCGTGCTGCCGGATTGGGCCGCGCCAATCTCTATAAAGCACTGGCACCTGAGGGTAATCCCGAGTTCGCCACAGTCGCGAAGGTGCTGCGGGCGCTAGGTCTTCGCCTGAAGATCGCGGCTTAGTTAGCGTTCGTCGCCGTTCTCGAGCAATTGATCGAGCAGCTCGCCGAGCACGGCCATGCGCGCGGCGCCGATCTGGCCGAAATAGCGCTGCTCGGTCTCGGCCCAGAGCGGCCGGGCGCGGGCGAGGGCCTGGCGGCCGGCGGTGGTGAGATCGACGCGCTTGGCCTTGGCGACGGTCGGATGCGTGTCGCGCATGATGAGGCCCTTCTGCGCGAGCAGGCTCAGCACCTTCGAGATCATCACGCGATCGAACAGCGTGAAATTCGCCAGGCGCGCTTGCGAGGGCACTTCGCCGGCGCGCTCGAGCCAGTCGATCGTCGCCAGCAGGATGAATTGCAGATGCGTCAGTCCGACCGGCTCGAGTGCCTTCTCCAGCCGCCGCTGCCAGCGCTGCGCGACATGCACGGATTTGAAGCCGAAGCTCGCATGGCCCAGCGGATAGGTGCGATGCGACGCGGCGGCGGGTTTCTTCTTCTTGGCGCTCAAGGCGATGCTCGGGCTGGTGCTCAGGCCTGCGCTGAGGCGGGGGCCTTGGCGAGGACGTAGTTCTTCGGCTCGAGCTCGGCGAGGTAATCGGCGAAGGACATCGGCGGATATTTCGGCGGGTTCGCCGCGCTCGTGCAGCTCGGCAGGCATTCGAGCTTCACATCGGCGCGCACGCCGAAGAAGAACGGGATCGAATAGCGCACCTCGCCAGTCTTGTTGATGACGCGATGCGGCGCCGAGCGCCAGCGATCGTTGGTCCAGCGCCGGCACATATCGGCGTTGTTGACGAGGAAGTAGCCTTCGAGCGCCGGCGCCTCGATCCATTCGCCGCTCTTCGTGAGGATCTCGAGGCCGGGCTTCTTCGCCTGGGCGAGATAGGTGCAATAGCCGTAATCGGTATGCGGCCCGATGCCGAATTGCCCGTCTTTCGCCGGATCGCGCGGCGGATAGTGGAGCAGGCGCAGCGTGCTGCCGCTCGGGTTGAAGGCCGCGTGCGTCGCGAAATAATCGGGCGCCATGTCGAGCGCGACGGCTTGCGCGCGCAGCATCTGGTGGCCGAGCGCGGTCATCGCGTCGAAATATTCGAGGCAAGTCTCACGGAAGCCGGGCAGATCGCTCGGCCAGCGATTGTCCTGCACCCAGGGCTTCTTCGCGCGCCGGTCCGGGTGATCCGCCGCGAATTCGCGCTTGATATAAAAGGACGCGCTGGCGTCGGGATAGGTGCTCTTGCCGTAGATCGAGGTGTTCTGCGTCTGCCCGCCCAAGGGGAGATAGCCGATCACCTTGCCGATCGCCTGCACCGCGAGCTTCTTTTCCAGCGGCTGCTCGTGGAAGCGCTGCGTCTGCGCAAAGACGCGGTCGATCAGCGCTTGCGGAATGCCGTGATTGCCGAGGAAATAAAAGCCGAGCGATTCGCTCGCCGCGCCGATCGCGCGCGCGGTCGCTTCGAGCGCGCCGGCCTCGTCCGCGAGATAGGGGCCGATATCGATGACCGGGATTTTCATGTCCGAATTTGCGGTGAGCACGCTCTCGAGCGCCGTCATGTTTTCCTCTTGAGCGCAAACGCTAGAGAGGGGTACATGCCGAGTCAATCGTGCTAGGGTGCGGCTCAATCGGGGAGGAACGAAGAGATGCGCAGACTTTGGTTGCTGCCTACGGGTTTGGTGGCCCTGGCGGTGAGCGTGATCCTGCCGCGCTGGGCGGCGGCGGCGGATTGGCAGCCGAACGCCGCGATGATGGCGCTTTATCAGAAGGCGAAGGCCGAGGGCGAAGTATCGCTTTGGACGCCGGCCGCGATCGAGGGCAGCTGGGTCAACGACCAATTCGCCAAGCGCTTTCCCGGCATCACCGTCAACCTCACCGCCGATCTGCAAGGCGCGACCAAGATCATCGCGGAGGCGCGCGCCGGCCGGCACACGGTCGACGATTGGACCTTCGCCATCGCCGGCATGATCGAGGTGCAGAAGCGCGGCCTGATGGCGACGCAGGATTGGGCGGCGCTGGGCATCGATCCGAAGGATACGTTCTTCGATAGCCAGGCCGCGGCGACGCACAACTTCGTCTACACCACGATCTATTCCAAAGCGGCGGTGAAGCCCGCCGACCTGCCGAAGACGTGGGACGATTTCACCGATCCGAAATGGACCGGCAAGCTCGTCGCGCAATCCTTCCTCCTGCCGCGCATGATGGGCTTCTTCGCCATCGAATGGGGGCCGGAGCGGGCCGAGAAATGGGGCCGCACCCTGATCGACGATCGCAAGCTGCTGGTCATCAGCTCCCCGTCCGAGCCCTATCTCAAAAGCGGCGAGCGCGTGATGGCGGTCGGCGAGTCGATTTCGCTCGCCTATCAATATCAGGACGACGGGCTCGACGTCGCCTATCGCAATCTCGATCTCGTGCCGGCCGGACAGTTCGCCGTGACGACCTTGAAGGACGCGCCGCATCCCAACGCCGCGCTGCTGCTCGCAGCCTGGCTTTCCTCGGATGAAGGCAAGGCGCTCTACGAGAAGCTGATCCACGAGGCCGATATCCGGCCCGGCTCGAAATCCGAGCTCGCCGCCGAGATCCGCAAGAGCGGCGCGAAGATCATCCTTGAGGATCTCAACACCATGGCGCAGCGCGCGAAATATTACGAGGGCTTCTCCAAGCTGGTGCGCGGCCAGAATTGAGGCTCGATCTTCGCGCCGCGCTGATCCTCGGCGCGGGGGCGCTCGCCGCGGTCTATCTGATCTCGGCGCCGCTCGCGATGCTGCTCGCGGCGGCGTTCCGCGGGCCGGACGACATGCTGCCGTTCGAGCAGGGCGCGGTCTGGACCTGGGACAATCTCGTCGCCGTCTATGGCGACCCGGCGCTCTACACCAATGTCATCCCGAACACGCTGATCTTCACCGCCGGCGCCGTCGCGCTCGGTTTCGTGACGGCGTTCGTCCTCGCCTGGCTGACCGAGCGCTGCGATCTGCCGTTCCGCAACGCGATCTTCGCGCTGATCCTCTTTCCGCTGCTGGTGCCCGGCGTCGTGCTGGCGATCGCGTGGATCTTCCTGCTCGGGCCGAATGCCGGCTGGGTCAACACGGCGCTGCGCGGAATCTTCGGCCTCGCGGGCGAGGGGCCGATCAACATCTTCTCGCTGCCCGGCATGATTGTCGCGCAAGCGGCGCTGCTCGTGCCCTTCATCTATCTGCTGCTGACGGCGGTGTTCCGCACGATGAATCCGGCACTCGAGGAGGCGGCGAGCATCGCCGGCGCGGCGCCGCGCGCCGTTTTCTGGCGCATTACCTTGCCGGTGCTCCGGCCCGGCATCCTCGCGCCGCTCATCCTTGCGACCTTGATCGCGCTCGAGCAATTCGAGATGCCGCTGATCATCGGCCTGCCGGCGCGCATCAACGTGTTCTCGACGCGCATCTATTACGAGCTCAACCCCGACACCAACCTGCCGGCTTACGGCCATGCCGCGGCGGTGGCGCTGCCCTTTCTCGTCGCCGGCTTGCTGCTGCTCATGGTCTACAACCGCCTGATCCGCCGCGCCGAGCGCTTCGTCACCGTCACCGGCAAGGCCTATCGCCCGTCACGCTTCGCGCTCGGCGGCTGGAAGGCGCCGGCGCTCGGGTTCGTCGCGCTCTATCTCGCTTTCGCCATGGCGCTGCCGATCGCGGTGCTGCTGTGGACGAGCATCTTCGGCTATCGCCCGCTCGGCGGCGCGATCCTCGCCGCCGCGAGCCTCGACGGCTATCGCGATCTTTTCGCGCGCGGCGATTTCTGGCTGGCGCTGCGCAACACCTTCCTGGTCGCCGGCGCCAGCGCCGGCATCGTCACGCTGATCGGCGCCTTGCTCGCCTGGATCGTGCTGCGAACGAAGCTGCCGGGCCGCGCCGTGCTCGACGTGCTGAGCTTCATGTCGATCGGTATCCCGTCGGTCATCGCCGGTCTCGCCGCGCTGCTGCTCTATCTCTCGCTGCCGCTCGGCATCTACGGCACGGTCTGGGTGCTGGTCCTCGCTTATTCCTACCGCCTCGCGGTCGCGACGCGCGCGAGCCGCGCCGGACTCAGCCAATTGCATCACGAGCTCGAAGAGGCCGCCGCGGTCGCCGGCGCTTCCTGGCTCGAGACGGCGCGCCGCGTCGTGCTGCCGCTGCTCGCGCCGTCGCTGCTGGCGAGTTTCGTCCTGCTGTTCATCGTCGGCTTCCGCGAATTCACCATGCCGATCCTGCTGCAGAGCCAGGACAACCTCGTGCTTTCCGTCGTCTTATGGAATCTGATGGTCGCCAACAAAAGCGCCGACGCCGCGGCGCTCGGCAGCCTCATCGTGATCTGCGTCGCGCCGGTGATCGTCTTCGCGCGCCGCCTGCTGACCGGGCGCGCCGCTTGAGCTAAATTCGCCCCGAAGCGAGTGGAGGAGATTATGCCGAAAAGTACCGACGAGAATGCCGGCAACGCCTATGGCCGCGGCCCGCAGACCTGGGATGCCGAGCTGACCGAGGTCGGGCCGGGCACGCCCTGCGGCGAGTTCATGCGCCGCTATTGGCACCCGATCGCGCTCTCCGAGAAAGTCGGCACCGTCCCGCAGAATGTCCGCATCCTCGGCGAGGATCTCATCCTCTTCCGCGACCGCAAGGGCCGGCCCGGCCTGCTCTATCCGCGCTGCGCCCATCGCGGCACCACGCTCTATTACGGCAAGGTCGAGGATGAAGGCATCCGCTGCTGCTATCACGGCTGGCTCTTCGACGTGAAAGGCCATTGCCTCGATCAGCCGTGCGAGCCCGAAGGCGGCAAGCACAAGGACAATGTCCGCCAGCCCTGGTATCCGGTCGACGAGCTCTACGGCCTCGTCTGGGCCTATATGGGCCCGCCCGAGAAGAAGCCGGTGCTGACGCGCTGGGACACGCTCGAGGATGTCGGCCCCGGCGAGATGATCCACGTCACCGGCTCGAGCCAAGGCGCCGGCGGCGACGACACGGTCGAGATCGTGCCGACCAACTGGCTCAACGATTGGGAAAACATCATGGACCCGTTCCATGTCCCGATCCTGCACACGACCTTCAGCACGGTGCAGTTCGTGCCCGAATTCGGCGTCATGCCCACCGTCAAATTCGAGCATGCCAGCCACGGCATGCGCTACATCGCCTATCGCGAGTTCGACGACGGGCGCAAGATGGACCGCATCACCCAGGCGCTCTTCCCGCATGCGCGCATCGTGCCCGATATCCGCATGAAGGAAGGGCCGGCGAACGGCGTCGGCTGGGTCGTGCCGGTCGACGACACGCATTTCCGCCTGTTCCACGCGCGCAAAGTGCCGAAGAATTTCCAGCCGATCCGCGTGCGGCACTACGAGAACCGCATCTGGTCCGAGCTCAGCGAGGAAGAGCATCAGCGCTTCCCCGGCGATTGGGAGGCGCAGGTCGGGCAGGGGCCGATCAGCCTGCATTCGGAAGAGAATCTCGCGACCAGCGATCTCGGCGTCGTGCAGCTTCGCCGCCTGCTGCGCAAGCAGATCGAGATCGTCAAAGAAGGCGGCGATCCGCTCGGCGTCTGCTTCGATCCGGCGCAGGCCGTGGTCAAAGTCCAAGCCGGCAATTTCTTCAAGAAGTGAGGGCCACCATGCCTCCGTTCAAAGCAGACGTCGTCGGCAGCATGCTGCGCCCCGAAGCGATCTTCGCCGCGCGCGAGAAGCGCGAGCGCGGCGAGATCGACGCCGCCACGCTGCGCAAGGTCGAGAGCGCGGCGATCGAGGATGTCGTCGCGCTGCAGAAAGCCGCGGGGCTCAAAGTCTGCACCGACGGCGAATTCCATCGCCGCCACTGGTTCCTCGATTTCCTCGAGAAGATCGATGGCGTCGAGGTGAAAGGCGGGCTCGGCGTCAAATTCCACACCGAAGCCGGCGATATCGAATTCTCGCCGCCGCGTTTCGAGGTCCACGGCAAGATGAAGCGCTCGCGGCCGCTCTCGGTCGAGGATTTCGCCGAGCTCAAGACCGTCGCGGCCAAGCACGGCCTCACGCCGAAGCAGCCGATCCCCTCGCCGACCCTTGTCCATATGCGCGGCGGCCGCGCCGCGATCGACGGCGCCGTCTATCCCGACATGGATAGCTTCGTCGCCGATCTGGTGGCCGTCTATCGCGAAGAGATCAAGGCGCTCTACGACGCGGGCTGCCGTTATCTACAGATCGACGAAACCAACATGCCTTTCCTCTGCGATCCGAAGCTGCGCGCGACGGTCAAGAACATCGGCGAGGACCCGGACAAGCTGCCCGGCTTCTATGTGCGCATGGTCAACGATGTGGTGAAAGGGAAGCCGGCGGACATGACGATCGTCATGCATCTCTGCCGCGGCAATCACGAAAGCGCCTGGGTCGCCGAAGGCGGCTACGATCCGGTGGCCGAAGTGCTGTTCGGCGAGCTCGCGATCGACGGGTTCTTCCTCGAATACGACAGCCCGCGCGCCGGCAGCTTCGCGCCGCTGCGCTATCTCTCGAAGAACAAGACCGCCGTGCTTGGCCTCGTCACCACGAAAAAGCCGGCGCTCGAGAGCAAGGACGAGCTCAAGCGGCGCATCGACGAAGCGGCGAAGATCGTGCCGCTGGAGCGCCTCGCTCTCTCGCCGCAATGCGGCTTCGCCTCGACCATCCGCGGCAACGCGCTCACGGTCGACGACGAGAAGAAGAAGCTCGCCCTCATCGTCGACACCGCCCGCGAGGTCTGGGGCACGGCGTAGGACTCGCTACAAAGTAATTTCCCTCTCCGCCCTGGAGGGCGGAGAGGGTAGGGTGAGGTGGGTGGTTGTTGCGACACATCTCACCTCTCATCAGTTCATGACAGGTCCCTCGCCAACCGCTCTTCGCGGTTGGCCCCTCAAGGGGAGAGGGGCTAACAGGAGAGAGTCACTCAATGGGTCAGTTCGGGATCGGCCAGGCGGTGCGGCGCCGCGAGGATGTGCGTTTCATCACCGGCGCGGGCCGCTATGTCGATGACGAGCGCGCCGCCGGCCAGGCCTATGCCGCCTTCCTGCGCTCGCCGCATGCGCATGCGCGGATCAACGGCATCGACACCGCAGCGGCAAAGAAATCGCCGGGCGTCCTCGCGATCTATACCGGCGCCGACGTCGCGGCCGCCGGGCTCGGCACGATCAAATGCGTCGCGCCGCTGAAGAATCGCGACGGCACGAATTTCTTCAATCCGGGCCGGCCGCTACTCGCGCTCGGCAAAGTGCGCCACGTTGGCGATCCGGTCGCGCTGGTGATCGCCGAGAGCCTCGCCGCGGCGAAAGACGCCGCCGAGTTGATCGAGGTCGATTACGCGGAGCTGCCGGCGGTGGTCGATCCGGCCGAGGCGGTGAAGCCGGGCGCGCCGGTGCTCTGGGACGAGCAGCCGGGCAACGTCGCGCTCGATTGGGGCCTGGGCGACCGCAACAAATGCGACGAGGCTTTCGCCAAGGCGGCGAAGATCGTCAGTCTCGATCTCGCGATCAATCGCGTCATGGTCGCGCCGCTCGAGCCGCGCGGCATCCTCGCCGCATACGATCCGAAGACCGGGCGCTACACGCTGCATATCGGCACGCAGGGCGCGTTCGGCATGCGCGCCACGGTGGCGCAGCATCTCGGCGTCAAGGACGAGATGGTGCGAGTCATCACCGGCGATGTCGGCGGCAGCTTCGGGATGAAGACCTTCGATTTCCCCGAGAACACGCTGCTGCCCTGGGCGGCGAAGCTGCTCGGCCGGCCGGTCAAATGGCTGAGCGACCGGCAGGAATCTTTCGTCATCGACACGCAAGGCCGCGAGCAGAAAGTCCATGCCGAGCTCGCGCTCGATGCCGACGGGCATTTCCTCGCCGTGCGCGCCGACACGCTCGCCAATATCGGCGCCTATCTTTCGCATTTCTCGGTGTTCGTCGCAACCATGGCGGGGTTCCGCCTGCTGACCGGCGCCTATCGCATCCCGGCGGCGCATGTCCATGTGCGCACGGTGATGACCAACACGGTCTGGGTCGACGCCTATCGCGGCGCCGGCCGGCCGGAATGCTCCTACATCATCGAGCGGCTGGTCGACGCGGCGGCGCGCGAGACGGGCTTGGGCCGCGACGAGATCCGCCGCCGCAACCTCGTGCGCCAATCCGACATGCCGTGGCAGACGCCGCTGCTCGTCGCTTATGACAGCGGCGATTTCCCCGCCAATCTCGCGCGCGCGCTCGATGTCGCCGATTTCGCGCGCTTCGAGGCGCGCCGCAAGGAAGCGCGCGGCCGCGGCAAGCTCTTGGGCCTCGGCATCGCCTATTACATGGAAGTGACCGCGGCGCAGCCGGCGGAGAAAGCCGATATCCGCTTCCTGCCGACCGGCCGCGTGCGCATGGGCATCGGCACCGGCCCCTCGGGCCAGGGCCACGCGACGGCCTTCGCGCAAATCCTCGCCGACCGGCTCGGCATCGATCTCGATGCGATCGATTACGTCACCGGCGACACTGATGCACTCAGCCAAGGCGGCGGCACCGGCGGCGCCAAATCGCTGCTGCTCGCCGGCACGGCGGTGGTCGATGCGGCCGAGAAGATCATCGCCAAGGGCAAGAAACTCGCCGGGCATTTCCTCGAAGCCGCCGAAAGCGATATCGAGTTCAAGGACGGGCGCTTCGCCATCGCCGGCACCGATCGCGGCATCGACATCATGGCGCTGGCGGCCAAGACGCGCGATGCGGCGAAGCTGCCGGCGGACGTGCCGTCCTCGCTCGACGATGCCGGGCTCTCGACCGGCAACAAGAACACCTTCCCCAACGGCACGCATCTCTGCGAGATCGCGATCGACGAGGAGACCGGCGTCGCGTCGATCGAGCGCTACACCGTGGTCGACGATTTCGGCGTGCTGGTCAATCCGCTGATCGTCGAAGGCCAGATCCATGGCGGCATCGTTCAGGGCGCGGGACAGATCCTCATCGAGGATGCGCGCTACGATGCGAGCGGCCAGCTTCTCTCCGGCTCGTTCATGGATTACGCCATGCCGCGCGCCGACGATTTCCCGAGCTTCGGCATCTCGTTCCTCAACGTGCCGTGCACGACCAACGTGCTCGGCATCAAAGGCGCGGGCGAGGCGGGGACGGTCGGCGCGCTCGGCGCGACGATGAACGCGGTGCTCGACGCGCTGGCGCCGCTCGGCATCACGGATATCGCCATGCCGGCGACGCCGCAGCGTCTCTGGGCCGCGATCCGGCGCGCGAAACGCGGTTAGGACACGGACTCATAACGAACGCGGTCTCGATATTCTCGATCAGGAGGGGGAGATATGAAAGTTTTGACAAGAAGCGTGCTGCTGGCGGCGGCCATGCTGGTCACGGCCTGGGGTTGGGCGCGGGCCGAGGAAACGACGCTGCTGTTCTCGACCGCCAATCCGCCGAACGCGCATCTGACGGTGCAGATCATGCATCCCTGGGCCGAGCGCATCAACGCGGCGGGCAAGGGCATCATCCATATCGAGGTGCGCGACGGCTACACCCTGACCGATCCGGGCAATTATCTGACGCGCGTGCTCGACGATGTCGCGCAGATGAGCTGGGGCAATCTCTCGCTGGTCGGCGGCCGCTTCCAGCGCACCGGCGTCGTCGCGCTGCCCTTCGAGGCCGAGCGCGCCGAAGACAGCTCGCTCGCGCTGTGGCGGCTCTATAAGAGCGGCATCCTCGATGCGGATTTCCCCGACATCGTGCCGCTCTATCTCGTGACCTTCCCGCAGGCCGGCATTCATCTCACCAAGCCGGTCGCCTCGCTCGACAATCTCAACGGACTCAAGATCATCGCCGGCTCGCGCATCGGCGGCCAGATCGTCGAGCGGCTCGGCGGCTCGCCGCTCTCGTTCCCGCCGCCCGAGATCTATCAGACCCTGCAGCGCGGCGGCGCCAACGGCGTCAACATCCAATGGACCGCGTTCCAGCCCTTCAAGCTCGCCGAGGTGACGCATTTCCATATCGAGGCGCAGCTCGGCTCGGCCGCGGCGACGATCTTCATGGCGAAGAAACGCTACGAGGCGCTGCCGGCGGCGGCGCGCAAGATCATCGACGACAATTCAGGCGAAGCGCAGAGCCGCGCGTTCGGCGCGTTCTGGGACCGGGTCGACAAGGAAGGCCGCGACGACGTCAGCAAGGCGCCCGACCACAAGATCGTCGAATTGTCGGCGGCCCAGAAAGCGGCGTGGCAGCAGAAGATCGCGCCGCTGGTCGATGAATGGGCCAAGACCACGCCCGACGGCGCGAAGGTGCTCGCCGCCTATCGCCAGCAGCTCGCGGCGGTGAAGGCCGGGCATTGAGCGCGGCGCGGGCGGGGTGGGCTCGGTAAAGGGGCGGGGACGATGAGCGAGCGGCCGAATTTCCTCTTCGTCATCACCGACCAGCAGCGCGCCGATCACCTCGGCTGCTATGGCAATCGCGTGCTGCGGACGCCGGTCATCGACCGGCTCGCCGCGGCGGGGAGGCGCTTCAATCGCTTCTACGTCGCAAACCCCTCCTGTCAGCCGAACCGCGCCAGCATCATGACGGGGCGCATGCCGAGCCTCCACGGCGTCCATCACAACGGCGTGCCGCTCGCGCATGAGGCGACGACTTTCGTCGATCTGCTGCGCGCAGCCGGCTATCGCACCGCGCTGCTCGGCAAGGCGCATCTCCAGAACTTCACCGGCCGCCCGCCGGTGCAGCGCTTTGCCCCGGCGGAGGGTCTGCAGCCGCCGCCGCCGGCGCTGCAGGATGCGTCGAAGGCGCGGCGCGACGGCCCGGACTACGAAATCGAGAACGAGCTCGCCTGGCCGGCGCCCGCGATGGAGCGCTGGCGCAAGCCCTATTACGGCTTCGAGCATTTCGAGATCGCGAGCAATCACGGCGATCTGGTCGCCGGCGATTATCTGTTCTGGGCGCGCGAGCGCCGCGGCGATTTCGACACGCTGCGCGGCCGCGCGGCGGCAGCGGGCGTGAGCCCGAGCGGGGCGCCGCAAGCCTGGCGCACGCGCATCCCCGAAGAGCTTTATCCGACGTCCTACGTCGCCGAGCGGACAATCGCCTGGCTCGAGACGCATCGCCGCGAGCAGCTTGCGGCACCGTTCTTCGTTCAGATGTCGTTCCCCGATCCGCATTATCCCTTCACCCCGCCGGGGCGCTATTGGGATATGTACGATCCGGCGGAGATCACCTTGCCGGACTCGTTCGGCGATACGGCGTCGCCGCCGATCCGGGCGATGAAAGCGGCGCTGAAGGCCGGCCGCGCCTTTCGCGAAGGCCATGCGCCATTCGCCGCGACCGCGGACGAGGCGCGCGCGATCATCGCCCTGACCTACGGCATGATCACAATGATCGACGATGCGGTCGGCCGGGTGCTCGATGCGCTGGCGCGGCTCGATCTGGCGCGCAACACGATCGTGATCTTCACCTCGGATCACGGCGACTACATGGCCGATCACGGCATCATGCTGAAGGCCGGCCTGCATTATCAGGGGCTGATCCGCGTGCCGTTCATCTGGCGCGAGCCCGATGACCGCCCGCAAATCAGCGAGGCGCTCGGCAGCAGCATCGATATCCCGGCGACGGTTCTGCGCCGCGCCGGGCTGCAGCCCTTCCACGGCATGCAAGGGCGCGATCTCCTCGATCCCGGCGCCGATCCCGACGGCATCCTGATCGAGAGCGACAATCCCGGCTTCGCCGGCGACGTCGCCGCGCGCACCCGCACCCTGGTGACGCCGCGCTGGCGGCTCTCCTTGTACAAGGGCGCCGGCGGCGAGCTCTACGATCTCGAACGCGATCCCGGCGAGATGAACAATCTCTGGAATGATGCCGCATCCGCGCGGGCGCGCGCCGAGCTGCAAGCGCTCATGGCCGAGCGCCTCATCGCGATGCAGGACAACGCGCCGCTGCAAACCGGCTTGTCCTGAGTTCTCCGAGCGCCGCGGGCGCGCTCGCGTCAGGAAAACAGGATGCGATCCTTGATCTTGTGCGCGACGGAATAATCGTCGTCCCACCACGGCTTCTCGCCGGCGCTGCGCGGCGGCCGGGCGAGATGGAGCTTCTCGCCCTTCGCCTTGGCCGATTTCTCGGCGACGCGGAACGAGTAATGGTCGAAGAGGCTGAGCGCCTCGATCATGTAGGAGACGGCGATCCGCCGATCCTTGACGATCACGAGATTCTCGCCGTTCTTCACATCGGCGGGCGTCGAGAAATTGTAAGAGCCGAGATAGACGCGCGCCGTCGGCTTGTCGAAGTCGATGACGGTGAATTTGTGATGCATGCGCGTGCCGGTGCCGCCGGTCGGCTCGGATTTGAACGGCTCCGGCACGTTGGCGCCGAGCTCTTCGGCATAGACCGGCGCGACATTGCCGCTCGGATCCTGCACGTCGAGGCCGCCGACCTCTTTATCCGAAATGCCGTAGACGAAGATGTTCTTGTTCGCGGTGACGGCCTTGATGGCGTCGCGCACGGGGCCCGGCGTCTCGTAGAGGAAGGCCAGCGAATAGAGCAGCGACGAGGTCGTGTGGTCCTTGATGTCCGAGGCGATGCCGGCGAGCTTGGCATTCCCCGCGCTGTGCGGCGAGAACGCCACTTTGGCGTCGATCCCGGCAAGCCCGAGATCGCTCCAATCGGCCGACGGCGTCGCGCCGAAGGTCGCGACCTTGTTGTCGGGGTCGGCGAAGTAGCCGTCGAATGCCTTGAAGAACAGATCGACGGCGGTCTGGCCGGTCAGCACGAAGGCGTTGTTCGCCTGCACATAGAAACCGCGCCAGGACAGATTGGTCGAGCCGCACACGACTTTTTTCACCGTCGGCCCGTTCACCGCGATGGTCTTGTTGTGCTGCAAATCGCCCATGTGCTGGCGCAGCACGTTGCCGCGGCCCGCCGACTTCACCAGGCGGCCTTCGGCTTCGGTCTCCGCCGTGCCGGCGCCGCCGTGACCCTTGCTGTCATCGATGATGATCTTGACCTTGTTGCCGAGCTGCTCCAGCCGATCGACGATCTCCGGCAGGTTGAAATCGTAGGCGACGACGCGGATTTCGGCCTTATCGGCGATCGCCTGGTCGAGCGTCTCGAGGATCGCGGCGCGCGCCTCGAACCCCATCCAGGCCAGAGCATCCTTGGTGTCGGGGTGGGTCGGCTTGAAGTCGAGACCCTTGGCGGCCACCGGCGCGACGAGCGTGGTGATCGGGCCGTCCTTCACATAGCGGTCGACGAAGGCCTGCGAGGAGACGAAACCGCGGGTGAAGGCGACGTTGGCGATGCCGGGATAGGTTTCGCGCGCGAGCGCGATCGCCACCTCCTGCTTCTCGCCGGCGGTGAGCTTGTCCTGCGCATCCATGAACATCGGGGTGACGCGATAGTGGAAGTCGCCGGCGAGCTCCGCGTTGTGCGGAAAATGCACCCAGCGGAATTTCTGGATCGGCGACTGCAGCGTCGAGAGCGCGGTCGGGTCGACATTGCCGTTCGCGTCGAGAAAGCCGAGCCGGTTGGTCAGCGGATAGTATTGATTGCCGCCGGGCTCCTGATATTCGATGGCGAAGCCGACGAAGTTCTGCGGCGGCGGACCGTTCTTCCAGTTCATGGCGATGAGCGTCATGCCGTCGCCGCGATGGAGCTTCAGGGTGAAGGGCGCGTTGGCGTTCGTGCCTTCGACCTGGAAACCCGAAGCGCTAGCGGCTGGCGGCGGCGCAGCGATCGGCGCCGGGGATGGCGGCGCGGGGGCCGGTGCTGAGCTCGCGGGCGCCGTCGCGGCCGGCGCGGCGGCTTTGCTCTTGGCCTTCGCCCCGGCTTTGGGCGCGGGCGCGGTTTTTTGCTTCGCCGTAGCGGCCGGCTTGGCGCCGCGCGCCGTTTTCGCCTTGGCCATCCGCGACGGCGTCGCCGCGCGGCGCGGCGTCTTGGCTTTCGCCTTGCTTTTGGTCTTTGCTTTGCTTTTGGCTTTTGCTTTCGACGTCGCCGCGGCCTTGGTCTTCGCGGACTTCGCCATCCGTTTTGCCACCATCACGCGCCCCCTCTGCTTCGAGATCCAGCAGCCGTCAATGCGTGTTGATCCCGGCAGCATAGCACAGTGCCGCCGACGGACGGCCGGAAATCGCGCGCGCGACGCACCGCCCCGCGGCGGCCGGCCGCAGTTATTCGCCGAGCGGCTTCGTCGCCGCCGCGCGCGATCGGCGATAATCGCCCGGCGACTGGCCGGTCCAGCGGCGGAAGGCGTGATGGAACGCGCTGACTTCGGAATAGCCGAGCGAGAAGGCGATCTCGCCCAGCGCCAGCGTCTCGTTCTCCAGAAGATTCAGCGCCAGCGTCTTGCGCACATCGTTGTGCAGGTCGTTGTAGCTGACGCCCGCATCCTTCAATCGCCGCTGCAGCGTTCGCACCGAGGTGCCGGTCGCACGCGCGAGCTGCTCGATGCTGCTGTCGCCCTTGACTACAACACGAGCGATCTCGCGCCGCAGCTGCTCGATCTCGCTGCGCTGTTCGGGCAAGGCGGCGAGGCGAAGATCGCCGTAATGGCGCATCAGCCTCTCGATCATCGCATCGGCCGTCGCCATCGGCCGCGCGAGCAGGCCGGCATCGAAGCGGATGCCCGCCCAGGGATGGCCGACGCGGATGTTGTCGCCCATGATCTCCGCGCGGCTGTGGCGTTGCGCCGGGGTTTCGTCCGCCAGTTGCGGCAGCAGCACCTCGAGCGGCGTCCAGCGCGGCTCGCCGAGCCCGACGCGCATGATGTTGCACGCGAAGGCGATCGCCCAGTCGCCTTTCTGGCGATACGACATCATCAGCGGGTCGATGTAGTAGGAATAGGCGAACGCGATCCCGTCGCTGACCTCGACGCCGTGGACCGTGGCGTCGACCATGGTCGGGAGATAGCGGCCCATGGCTTCGAAGGCTTCGCCAACCGTGCGCGCGGCGAGCGCGACATTGCCGACGACGCCGGCGTGGCGCGGCTCGTACCGGGCGCCGAACTTCAGGCCGAATTGCGGATCGTCGAGGAGATCGGCGCAGATCTCCAGCAGCTCCAGATAGCGGATCAGCGGCACGCGCCGCTCCGGATCGGTGAGATCGCCAGGCGCGAGGCCCGCGCGGCGCAAGGCTTCGCCCGTATCGGCCCCGCGCGCGCGCAGATAGGCGTCGAGGCCGTAGACGATGCTGGCCAGATTGATGGTCGGTGCGGCGAGCTTGGCCGCTTCGCGTCTTTCCGTCGTCATTGGCGCGATCTCGCAAGGCTTTGGCGGAGTATATCAAGACCGCTTCCCTTCTTTGCTGATTACCTCGGGCGCACGGAAACGGCCGCTTCCGGCCGTGCCCCGCAACGCAAAGGGACCAATCATGACGCAATTCACCTCACCGCCCGCGCCCGCCGACATTCAGGCTTTCATCGGCCAGGTCGTCACCGATCTCAGCGCCGCTTTTTCCGGCGTGCTGGTCAATGTCGGGCGCAAGCTCGGTCTCTATCAGGCCATGACCGAGCTCGGCCCGTGCAGCTCGGCGTCGCTGGCCGAGGCGACGGGCATCCGCGAGCGCTATGTGCGCGAATGGCTCGCCAACCAGGCGGCCGGCGGTTATGTCGCCTACGATCCGGCGAAACGGACCTACGCGCTGCCGCCGGCGCAGGCGATGGTGCTGGCGCTCGATGAGAGCCCGATCTTCATGGCGTCCGCCTTCGAGGTCGCCGCCTCGTTCTGGCTCGACGAGGACAAGCTCGTCGAAACCTTCCGCTCGGGCGAGGGCCTCGGCTGGCACGCGCACAACCATCGCCTGTTCTGCGGCACCGAGAGCTTCTTTCGCACCGGCTATCGCGCGTCTCTGGTCAGCGAGTGGCTCCCGGCGCTGGGTGGCATCGTCGAGCGGCTGAAGCGCGGCGCGCTTGTCGCCGACATCGGCTGCGGCCACGGCGCCTCCACCATCCTGATGGCGCAGGCCTTCCCGAAGTCGCGCTTCCTCGGCCTCGACTATCACGAGGCATCGATCGCGACCGCGCGGCAACGCGCCGTCGAAGCGGGCGTGACCGCCAACCTCGAATTCGCGGTGAAGGCCGCGACCGAATTCGACGGCCGCGGCTTCGACCTGATCTGCTTCATGGATTGCCTGCACGATCTCGGCGATCCGGTCGGCGCCCTCGCGCGCTGCCGCGCGGCGCTCAAGCCCGACGGCAAGGTGCTGCTGGTCGAGCCCTATGCCGGCGACCGGCTGGAGGAGAATCTCAACCCGATCGGCCGCATGTACTACGCGGCATCGGCCATGGCCTGCACGCCGAACTCGCTGTCGCAGGAAATGGGGCTCGGCCTCGGCGCGCAAGCCGGCGAAGAGCGGCTGCGCAAAGTGGCGCGCGACGCGGGATTCTCCAATTTGCGCCGCGCCGCCCAGACGCCGGTCAATCTCATCCTCGAGCTGACGCCGTAGAGCCGGCGCAGTTTGCGAATAAGTCGGGCGCGCATCCCCGGGCGCGGCGCGGGTCTGGCACGGACCTCGCCGCGTCGCCGGGATGTCGCTTCGTCTCGCGCTGGGTATTTCTTGCGATCGTCGATGCCGCTAGCGTGATTCGGGCAGCATCGCCACGCCGGCGGCGCGGCGGATATCGGGCTCGCGCGCGGTGACGATCGTGCCGTTGAGACGATCCGCTTCGGGGCCGGCTAGCCAGGCGATCAGCTTCGCCGTCTCCTCGGGCGGGCGCAGATCGGCGGGATTGATGTTGCCGGCATTGCCCATGCGATGCTCGCGGTTGAGCGCGTTCATCTCGGTATCGACATAGCCGGGCGAGAAGCCGATGACGCGGATGCCGCGCGTTTGCGATTCCTCGACCGCGAAGATGCGCGAGGCGATCATCAGCCCGGCCTTGCTGGCGCAATAGGCGCTGCGCCCGGTCTGCGCCCGCTCGGCCGCGCCGGAGGTGATGTTGATCACGACGCCGCCCTTGGGCAGATGCGGCGCGGCGTAGTGCATCACATAGATCGGGCCGTTGAGATTGACCTCCATGGCGCGCGCCCATTGCCGCATATCGGCATCGGCGATGCGGGCCAGCGGCTCGATCGTGCCGGCATTGTTGACGACGATGCCGAGCCCGCCGAGCTGCGCGACGGTGCCGGCGATCGCGCGCTCGACCGCGCCCGGATCGCCGACATCGCACGGCACCGCGATCGCGGTGCCGCCGGCGGCGCGGATCTCCTGCGCCAGTTTTTCGATCGCGTCCGTGCCGCGCGCCGACAGCGCGACGGGATGGCCGCGCTTGGCGAATTCGCGCGCCGTCGCGGCGCCGATGCCGCGGCTCGCGCCGGTGATGAAGACGGGAAGAGGCTTTGCTACGGCCATGATCGCTCCCTGTTGCGGAGGATCATGGCCTTAGCAATCGGCGTTCGCCCGCGCCAGCGCGGCTCAACGAAGCTCCGGGTGATCGGCCGGGTGGGGATGCGGGATGGCGAATTTCTCGCCGGTCTCGAGCAGCGATTTGAGGCCCGAGAGGATCAGCGGCCAGCCGCCGGCGACGGCGTCGATGAGCTTCGATCCGGCGATGCCGATCTCGTGCGTCACGGTCAGCTTCACCGCCGGTCCCGTCGGCTCGAGCGCGAACGTCGCGCGCGCCTCGCCTTCGGCTTTGAGCTCAGGCTTGAACGCGTTGCGCCAGGAGACGACCAGGCGCTTCGGCTTCTCGCTGACAAGGATCGTGCCGTGATCGGCGATGCGGCCGTCGGGGAACAGCATTTTCCACGCCGAGCCGACTTTCCAGTCGCTCTCGAGCCACATGTCGTACCAATAGATGCGCTGGAATGCGGGCTGGGTCAGCGCGTCCCATAATTTCTCGGGGGTGGTGCGGATGTAGGTGACGTAGACGAATTTACTGCCGGGTTTTGCTGCTTCACTCATTCTCTGCCTCCAGGTTTTTCTTCAGCTCGCCGAGCGCCCGCAGCCGCGGCCGCTCGTATTTGCCGATCCAGCGATCGGCGATCTCGTTGATCGGCACGGGGTTGAGCCAGTGCCGCTTCATGCGTCCCTCTTTTTGCGTCGCGACGAGGTTGGCGGCCTCGAGGATCGCGAGATGCTTGGTCACCGCCTGCCGCGTCATCTCCGCGTGCTCGCAAAGCTCGCTCAGAGTCAGGCCGTTCTTGGCGCGGAGCCGGTCGAGCAGGCGGCGCCGCGTCGGATCGGCGAGCGCTTTGAAGACCGCGTCCATGCTCATGTCCCGAGAATAGGCAACCAAATGGTTGCCTGTCAAGCAAAACTGATCCGGATTGACCTTTTTGATGCGGCCGGGGATGGTCGCGGGGGGAGGACCGCCATGACCGAAGACAGCGCCCGCCATCGCACCAACAGCCGCGCCGGTCTCGGCCTGCGCGAGCCGCGCTCGCCGGTCTTCGGCAGCCACGCGATGATCGTCTGCGGCCACGCGCTCGCGAGCCAGGCCGGCATCGCCATCCATCGCCGCGGCGGCAACACCATCGATGCGATGATCGCGGCCTCGGCGGTGCTGACCGTCGTGCTCGGCCACGCCACCTCGATCGGCGGCGATTGCTTCATGCTCTATTACGAAGCGGCGAGCGGCCGCGTCATGGGACTCAATTCCTCGGGCTATGCGCCGCAAGCCGCGACGCCGGAGCGCTTCGCCGGCGGCATGAAAGCGCAAGGCCCGCTGGCGCCGGTGGTGCCGGGTCTCGTTTCCGCCTGGGAGACGATGCATCGCCGCTTCGGCAAACTCGCCTGGCGCGAGCTCTTCACCGAGGCGATCGCGCTCGCCGAGGCGCATCCGATCTCGGCGGTGCTCGCGCGCAACATCGCGCTGAGCCGCGCGACGCTCGCCACCGATCCGGGCTGCGCATCGCTCTATCTGCCGGGCGGGCGGCCGCTCGTCGCCGGCGACACGCTGCGCCAGCCCGAGCTCGCCGACACGCTGCGCCAAATCGCCGAAAGCGGCGCCGAGCCGTTCTATCGCGGCTCCATCGCCCAGCGCATCGGCGATTTCTTCATCGAGCGCGGCGGCCTGATGCGCGCCGCCGATCTCGAAAGCTTCGCGCCGCTCTGGGTCGAGCCGGCCTCGACGACCTATCGCGGTCACCGTGTCTGCGTCATGCCGCCGAATTCCTACGGCACGCTGCTGCTGATGCAGCTTAACGGGCTGAAGGCGCTGGAGCGCGGCGCCCTCACGGCCGACCCGGCGCGGCGCATCGGCTATCAGATGAGCGCGATGAAAGCGGCTTTCGCCAATGGCCTGCCGCTGATTGCCGATCCCAAAGCGGTGCCCGACGCGGTCGATCGCCTGCTCGCGCCCGACATGACCGAGCGGCTGCAGCGCGCCGTGCTCGGCGAGGCGCCGTCGCCGGTGATCCGCGACCGCAGCGGCACGTCGTGCCTGTTGGTCGCGGATGAATCGGGCAACGCGGTTTGCGTGGTGCAGAGCGTCTTCGCCGTGTTCGGCAGCTATTGCCGCGATCCGGCGACCGGCATTCTCTTCAACAACCGCATGTCGGGCTTCACGGCGACGCCCGGCGAGGTCAACACCGTCGCGCCGGGCAAACGGCCGGCGCACACGCTGTGCCCGATCATGGTCCAGCGCGACGGGCGGCTGCGCTATCTGCTGGCGAGTCCCGGCGGGCTCAGCCAGACCGTCACCAACACGCAAGTGCTCGGCCGGCTGATCGATGACGGCGTCGATGTCGCCGCCGCGGTCGAGGCGCCGCGCTGGTGCAACCACACGCATGGCAGCGATCTCTTCCTCGAGCGCGAGTTGCCGGACTCGTTCATTCCGACGCTCGCCGCCATGGGGCACAAGGCGCGCCACGCCGAGGATCCGTTCTATTACGGCTCGGCCAAGGCGATCGAGATTCTCCCCTCCGGCAATTTCGCGGGCGCCGGCGATCATCGCCGCGAGGCCTTCGCCCTCGGCTATTAGGCGCGCGCGCCGATCAGCGGTTGACGCACACTGCGCGCCGCCGGCGAAATACCCCCGGTCGTTCGCATCGGGTGGGGTCGTTCGATCATGGTTTTGCTTGCAGCCTTGGCGGTCTACGTGCTGGTCGGCGCCGCGACCGCGCTCGCCTTCGTCGTCTGGGGCCTCGCGCGCGTGCTCGGCCCCGCGACGAGCGTATCGCTGCCGGCGCGCGTCTTGCTCTTTCCGGGCGCGCTGGTCTTCTGGCCGCTGATCCTCGCGCGCTGGCGGAGAGCCGGGCAGGAGGCCGGACGATGAGGCGCACCCATCGCGCGGTTCATCGCCGTCTCTGGCCGGTTCTCGCGGCGCTGGTTTTGCTCGGCTTCGCGCTCGCGCTTTATCTGCGGCCGCCGCCGTCATGAGCGCCGGCTATCGCGCGGTCCAGTGGAACCGGAAGAAACTCGTCTACGACGCGATCATGCTCGGCGGCGTCGCGCTCTATATCGCCGCTTTCGTGCTGATCGGCCGCTATGCGCTGAGCGCGGCCGACGATCCCGCCGAATGGGACGATCTCTTCATTCGCGCCTTTGGCAGCGCCGCTTTCCTATTGCTGACGCTGATCCTCTCCATCGGACCACTGGCGCGGCTCGATCCGCGTTTCCTCGTGCTGCTCTACAATCGCCGCCATCTCGGCGTGACGATGTTTGCGACCGGCGCGATCCACGCCGCGCTGATCGTGAATTGGTTCTGGGTGCGCGACGGCCTGCCCGATCTCGGCCATGAGCTCACCAACTGGCCGAAATACCGGCTCTTCATCGGCTTTCCCTTCGAGACGCTGGGCATCGGGGCACTGACCATCCTCTTCCTCATGGCGATCACCAGCCACGATTTCTGGCTGCGCTTCCTGTCGCCGCCCTTCTGGAAGGCGCTGCATATGGCGGTCTATCTCGCTTACGGGCTGCTCGTGTTGCATATCGCGCTCGGCGCGATGCAGGACCAGCGCGCGCCGCTCATCCCGATCCTGCTCGGCGGCGCGTTCCTCTGGGTCGCGTCGCTGCATGTGATCGCCGGCCGGCGCGAGCGCGTGCTCGATCGCGGCACGGCGGCGAATAGCGATGGCTGGCTCGCGGTCGGCCCGCCGTCATCGATTCCGGATCGCCACGCGACGATCGTCGCGGCGCCGAACGGAGAGCGCATTGCGATCTATCGCGACGGTGCGACGCTCGGCGCGCTCACCAATCTCTGCGCGCATCAGAACGGGCCGCTCGGCGAGGGGCGCATCATCGACGGCTGCGTCACCTGTCCGTGGCACGGCTATCAGTACCGCCTCGCGGACGGCTGCGCGCCGCCGCCCTTCACCGAGAAGCTCGCCACCTATCGGCTGCGGCTGAGCGGCGGCATCGTCGAGGTCAATCCACGGCCGCTCGCGCCGGGAACGCCGGCGGCGCTGATCTGTCCGTCGATATAGAGACGATCGAGCGAGAGCGGCGCTCAGCCGAGCGCAGCGGTCCCGGCGTTCGCGACCTGCTCGTCCTCATGCGATTGCACGCCGGAGACGCCGATCGCGCCGACGCATTCGCCGCCGCTGAGGATCGGCACGCCGCCCTGGATCGGCAGGATGCCGGGGAAGAGCACGAAGGCCGGCCGCTCCTTGATGCGGTCTTCCATCGCCTTGCTCGGACGGCCCATCATCGCCGCGGTCTTCGCCTTGCCGACCGCGACTTCGGCGGTCACGGCGCCGGCGCCTTCGAGGCGATGCAGCTGCCATACGCGGCCGCCGTCATCGACGATCGCGATCGAGACTTTCCAATTGTTCTTCTTCGCCTCGGCCGTGCAGGCGGCCATCATCTTCTCGACGTCATCGGCTGTCAGTGCCGGCTTGGTGCGCATTCTTGCCTCTGATTGCTGGTTTCTGCGTTGGTCTCTGGTTAGAGCGAACTCATGAAATGCGAGACGCCGGTCGCGACCGACAGCACCGCCGCGCCGATCGCCATCACCGAGGCGACCGAGGTCTCGACGCGCTTCAGCGTCTTCTCAAATTCCAGATTGTCTTTCGCGGTGCGGCGGCGATGGCGCGTGAGCAGGCGCGAGATGTCGACCGCAAGCCGGTTGCCCGGCTCGGCCGGCTTGTCGAGGCCGTCCTGCCAGCGCCGCATCAGCACGCCGGCGAAAAAGCCGAAGGCGATATTGCTGACGTATTTGAAGAACTCGCTCCATTCCGCCGCGCCTTGCGGCAGGATCGGCACATGGTCGGTGCGCGCGACGGCGAATGACATGACGAGGATCGAAACCACGGCGATGCCGAGGCTGGAGACGAAATCGACGGCGAGCGAGCGATGCTTGGAGACGCGCATCAGATAGCCGCACGCGAAGGGGAAGGCGAGCGACGCGGCGAAGAGATACCAGAGCGAGGTGTCGTAGACGATGACGACGAGGAAATGCGCAACGACGAGCGTCACGATGGCGGTCGCGATCGCGATCGCCGGCGGCAGGGAGGGGATGCTTGTCGCGTGGCGCCGGGCCGGCGCGCGG
>Ga0335085_10003826_pt1 | contig 25538 bp, 23 predicted proteins | sample Lox_Sample_45_FD_206712 | JGI IMG/M metagenome (GOLD analysis project Ga0335085, IMG submission 206712) | Soil microbial communities from Loxahatchee National Wildlife Refuge, Florida, United States - Lox_Sample_4.5 | ecosystem: Environmental > Terrestrial > Soil > Wetlands | place: USA...
GGACCACCCCATCAACAAGGTCGACGAATTACTGCCTTGGAATGTCGCAGCCCGCATGCCGGGGCTGCGCATGGCGGCATAACTACAGTCAATGTGCCGTCACCGGACGGTTACGAATGACCCTGAATGATGTCCGAGTCCTATTGGGTCACTCGTCGATCCAGACGACGCTGCGATACGGCCACCTCGAGGCGTCCGATGCGTCGCCGAAGGCTGTGGCGATCCTCAATCAGCAACAGATCGGCCGCAATCGAGCGAAGATCAAAATTGTCGGCGGGAATGGCGGCGAGTGAGCATACACCTGGCTCAGTCCTCAGTAGATGTCGATGTAATCAGCCGACGGCCTGGGCCAGTTATCTCGGAGAACCTTGTGCAACCTCATCACCCAGCCGGCGTCGCCGGCTGCATTCGGCCCGACATGATCTGTGCCTTGACTCCAGGTTTCCAAGCGAAACGCGAGATTGCCGATATTATTCGTGCCAACATCAGTGTTCGAGATGAAAGCTACCCCAGCCTTGGTCACCCGTAGCTGCGTGTGTGTGGTGTCACTGGCCGACGCAATGAGCTTCCTCACGGAGTCGACTGTCGGCTCGCCAGGTTGGTTAAGGTCAATTACCACGAACAGCACCGTGAATAACGAGGGTTACAATATGCGCCAATTACTTCGGTTTCCTGGCTTTCTTCTTCCTAACGGGCATCAGCTGCCCATCCCAGTTTGCTAAGTCAGTCCATCGATTCATCATTTCATCAGTGAGAACGTCCGAACCTCCTGCGTTGTCCACGATCTGCTTAATAGCCTCAAACTCTCGCTTGATCATCTTGCGTGCTTTTGAAAGTCCATAGGCATTTGTTAACTGTTTAAGCCTTCGAAGACTGGACTGGATTCTCTCACTGAGCTCGTCGTCAGTGCTCATACGCCTATCCTGATTTCTGCAAGAAGGATCTTCGTACAAGATATGGCGAAGATCGGCGTGGAATAACCGCACATTTCTAGACGGCGCGTCTGTTACGTCTCCGGTGGCGCCGACAGTGTGACGACGGTCACATGTCTCCGCAGGCTACCGGCGACGGCTATCGACGATCCGAAGTAACGAGTTGGCCAGATATATGGCTTCAATGGCCTCGAGCGGGTCCGCCAGATCAATGTCCTTGTGTGAATGGGGATTCTTGAAGGACCCAATCGCTCCCGCAAATAGCTCCATTCGAGCTGTGCGCTCGCCACCCTCCGCCTCCGGATCGGTCAATGGACCACTTTCAGGTGCGAAAGCGGCGCGCATCAGTTTGACGCCAATCAGTCCGTCACCGCCAAGCCCGCTTGCCTCGCGAACAGCCACTTCAACGGCTTTCATGGCGAGAAACACTGCAACGTCGTACTCGCCGCGCATAAGTGCTCGCCAAACGGGATCGGCGATCCGAGCGTCTAGGATTTCCCTGGGGATGAGACGCGCCAGTCGGTAATCAGCAAAATCGCCCTCGCTCGAGAATTGGCGCGCACGTCGGCTCAGATGGCGGAACCCGTTAGTGCCGTTGATTCCCTCCGCTGGAACGAGCAAACCCTGAGCCTCCAACCACGCCCATGCTTCGGCGAACGCGAGGTGCACCTCGATGCGTCGATGATGCGGGTAACTCGGTCCTGATGATCCGATCTGCCCCCACAACTCGTTCTCAAGACTGTCGCGGTGAAAATCACCTTGGTTCCGCTCGCGCATGAGGAACAGCATCTTGGCCGCCAGCTCCTCCGGTGCGAGCGCCAGAAATGCGTCGACCTCGGGTAGGCGGTTTACCAGCTCCCTCATGATGATTTCTTCCCCCGGGACTTTCCTAGGTCCGAATCACCGGTAGACTTCCGGTAGACTTCAGCGCCGAAAACTGCCGCCGTTTTCCTGCAGAAATCCGCAGGGTCTTCAATGAAGCAGCCTGTAACCCTCTGTCTTCCTGTTGGAAACAGGGTCACTTCAAAGCTTCTGCTTTCTGACCCTCTTGTAACTCCGCGACTTTGAAGGGAACCCCACACCCTCCAATCCCACAGTACCCATCCGGATTCTTCGCAAGATACTGCTGGTGATAGTCCTCCGCATAATAGAACTGCGGCGCGGCGCGAATCTCGGTGGTGATCTTGCCGAATCCGGCTGTCTCCAGCTGCTTCTGAAAGAGCTGCCGCGACTCCTCGGCGGCTCTGCGCTGCTCGTCATCAAACACGTAGATCGCTGAGCGATACTGCGTGCCCACGTCGTTGCCCTGGCGCATGCCCTGCGTCGGGTCGTGGTGCTCCCAGAACCTCTTCAGCAACTCTCCGTAGGAGACCTTGGTCGGGTCGTAGATCACGCGCACGACCTCGGCGTGGCCCGTCTGGCCCGAACACACCTCTTCGTACGTCGGATTCTGCGTGTAGCCGCCCGCGTATCCAACGGCCGTCGAGTAGACCCCGGGCAGCTCCCAGAAGTCCTGCTCCGCTCCCCAGAAACAGCCGAGTGCGAACATCGCCTGCTTGAGCCCCGCGGGAAAGGGCGGAACGATGCGACGGCCGTTCACGAAGTGCGTCTCGGGTACCTGGAGTGGGGACGTGCGGCCCGGCAGCGCGCTGGCCGCGGACGGCATCTCGGACTTGTTGCGGAACAGGGCCATGGTCGCGCTCCTGCGGTGATCGTGATTGCCGGAGTGTGGGGACGGCGGCTTGGCAACACAAGCGCCTCTCGGAATGCGGCGCATCGATTCTCGGCGCGGCCGGTGCGCTCCTTCTGCCCCGCCGGCCGGGGCGGCGATCGAGCAGCCCCGGCGCAGCTCACGTAACATCGGCCTTCTTCCGTCCGCCGCCGTGACAGTTCACCCTGATCGCCATGATCAAGGCCATCACGTCCGTCACGCTCGCCGTGAGCGATCTCGATTCCAGTTTGCGTCTGTTTCGCGAGCGGCTGGGACTTGCGGTGGTCATCGACGGACATGCCTCGGTCGGACTGCTCGCCGCCTGGGGCTACCCCGTGCACGAGTCGGTGCGACTCGTTGAACTTGCAGCCGCGGACGCAATGCTCGGTCACATCCGCCTGGCCGCGTTCGAGGACGCCGAGGCAATCCCTCAGGCGCCCGTCCCGCGCGCCGGAGGAGCAAGCCACGGCCCAGCCGCTCAGGTGGCGGGAGCCGTCGCGATCGCCTTTCGCGGGAGCGGGCGGGAGAACGCGTTCATCCTTTCTGAGCTCGAGGGGCTGCCGGAACTGCTCGTTGCGGGCGGTATGAGAGATAGGTCGATCGCGTCGCATCGAAGGGCGCCGCCAAGTGCCCCCACAACCTTCGATTCGGTTTGGGTGCTTGCCGGACCCTCACCGCTCGCCAATCGATTTTATGTGGAGGCACTGGGCTTCAGCGCTGCCGCTTTGCCAGCGTCATTGCCGGCGTACCTCGAGAGCGCGCTCCGCTCGATCCTGGAAATTCCGCCGGGCAGCTCGCTGCAAGCCACGACGTATCGCACGCCGGGCGGGCGCCGCGGCGACGTGGTGCTCATCCGCTCCTCGGCGCCTTGCGGCGCTTTTCGCCCGCGACGTGTCGGAGAGCCTGGAATCAATCTCGTCAGCTTCGAATGCGACAGCCTGGACGAGCTCAGCAAGTGCCTGGGCGCACTGGCTCTCGAGCCGCTCGCGCCGCCATCACATGTCGCACTGCCGGATGGTCGGCCGGGAAAGGTGATGGTCGTGCGCGGACCCAGCGCGGAGCTGTTCGAATTCATCGAGCCGGGGGACTGAGTCGGGGGCATCCGCAGTCCTTGACGTCGCCGCGGTTCTGTTTTATTTCGTTGCGCCACGGCGCTACCTGAAGCTCCATGGACATCGCTGCCCTCGCGTTCGTGACTCTCGCGGCTGCCTCGGTCGCGAGCTCCTTGCCCTCCGCGCAGGAGGAGCCCATGAGCGCCACCGTGATCGGGTCGCAAAACGAGCTGCTCTCGAGCGGTGCTGCGGCATTGCAGGAAGGACGCACGGATCTTGGCATTCGGCTCACGCTTGAGGGCCTTAAACTGCCCAGCTCGGCGCACGATCTGGCGGCGGGACACGCCAACCTGTGCGCGGGCTATGTGCTGGTGCGTCTCTACGCCGATGCGCTGACTCACTGCGACACGGCGATCGGCCTCGATCCGAGCAACTGGCGCGCCTACAACAATCGGGCAGCGGTGTACTCCGCGCTGGGTTTGTACGAGCAGGCGCTCGCCGACGTGGAAGCGGGACTAAAGCTCTCGCCGAACTCGGCGACACTTCACAAGAGCCTGGGCATCATCCGCGAGAATCAGAACGTCACGAAACGCCGCATCCGCCGGCGCGCGGCCTGAGACAGCCTGCCGGGTAAGGCGGTAAGCTTGCCCTCATGGGAATCAGTCAAGCTCACAACCTGCGCGTTCCACCCACCGAGAAGCTGCGTCCCTACGGGGTGCGCGTCAGCCTTCCCGCCGGCGACCCATTCCGCAAGCTGCTCGGTCCCGAGTGGCATCGGCTGCACTGGTTCGCGACGCCGCAGGAGCGTGACGCGGCGCTTGCGGAGATGAGCCGGCGCCACGAGTACTCGCGCGCCGGGGACCGCCCCTCGCTGTTGTTCGAGAAGGTGGAGAAGCTCGCCGAGAGCCGCGGTCTTTAGAAGGTATGGCCGAGCAGCAGGTAGAACGCCTCCTTGCCGGTGTAGTCGTAGCCGTACGCGAGATAGAGCGGTCCGAGAAGAGTGTCGAGGCCCATGAACACGCTCGCATCCTTGCGCGCCGATCCCCAGCTGATATCGCTGCGCTCCTGCCACACGTTACCCGCCTCCAGTGACACGCCGAGATAGGTCGGGAAGTCGAAGAAGCCCTCGCCCCCGCGCCCGACCTTGCGGTAGAAGATCGCACGCGCGATGCCGTAGTTGGGTCCGGCGAGTGACTGCGCGGGCAGCCCCGAGAGATTCAGGAATCCGCCGAGCGTGTACTGTGTGTGCACGTCGAGCGGCGCGGTCTGATTGAATGTGGTGCCGTAGGTCGTCCACAGAACTCCGGTCTCGCGTCCGAAGGAGCGAGCGAAGATCCAGTTGAAGGTGAGCTGGTTGAAGGGACTTTCCACCACCTCGTTGATGCGGCTCTTCTCGCTGTTCCACTGCACGGTCGCGAGCGCCCCGTCCCTCGGGAAGCCGACATCGTCGAGCTGGTCGTACGAGACGCGGATGAAGTAGCCGTAGTCGGTGAACTGGGTCTCGGGCTCATCGGGGTTACCCACCCGCACGCGCGAGGTGCCGTGGTCGTGCAGCAAGCCGGCGCGCAGCTCGCCCCAGTTGCTGAACTGGCGCCCGAAGTCGAGCCCGTATTCCCAGGTGCGCACCCGGTACTCCGCGATCTCGTGCCCCTGGCTGTCGATGAGCGGGACGTTGTTGGCGATGAACTGACCGTGCGGCAGGAGGAAGTAAGTCCAGGCGTTGCTCAGTGGCAGGAAGAACTCGGTATAGACGTGCGGCGAGACACCGGCCTGCAAATCCCACACCCACTCGCCGCCGGTGCGCGTCATATCGCTCATCACGATGCGCGCTGCGGCGTTGTACACAGCGTTTCCTTGGAAGTCGTCCTCCAGATCGAGACCGAAGCGCACGTAATTCGGGCCCCAGGACTTGCGGCGGGCCGTCATATCGAGGCCGTAGTCCCCATCGCCCGGCACGACCCGATAGTCGAGCACCGCCAGATTGCCGCGGCCGTAGAGATCGATGATGCGTCGCCGGGTCATGGTGGCATCGAGCGGCTTGCCGACGAGATCATCGAAGAGCGCGTGCAGCGGGGCTGAGTATTGCTGTGAGTCCGGACCCACCCGTATGAAGGCCACATTCGGCGGGTTGCTGCGCGCGCTGTCGCGACGCGCGGTATAGGCCGCGTAAGCCTCCGGGCTCACCGCAAGCTCACGCAGACGCGGCGCGAGGGCGCGAGCGGCGAGCTCGCCGGCACCGATCGCACGCTGCACGATGCCGAAATCGAACGATGAGGCCTCGCCTAGCTGCGGACTCACGAGGACGTCGCGCTGCGTGAGCGTCGCGAGTTGGCGCTGCGAGTCGCGGCGAATGAGGATCGCGAGCATTTGATTGGAGATGGACGTGGCAGTGCCGAGCCGCTCGCGCGTGTACAGCGCTGCCCCCACATCGACGACGATCAGTATGTCGACGTTCATCTCACGCGCGACATCGATCGGCAGATTCTCGGCGATACCCCCATCGACCAGCAGCCGTCCATCGCGTTCCACCGGCGCGAAGACGCCCGGAGCCGACACGCTCGCGCGCATCGCAGTCGTAAGATCGCCGGCACGCATCACCACAGGCTCACCGGTGGTGAGGTCGGTCGCCACGGCACGGAAAGGTGTCGGCAGGTCCTGAAATTCCTGCACCCGCGCCACCGGCAGCGTCAGCTGGCGCAACGTCAGCGTCAGACTCTGACCCTCGATGAGACCCTGCGGCAGTTGCAGCTTGCCGCCGCGAATTCCGAGGGGAAACTTCACGAGAAAGCTGAAGTCCTCCTGCTTGCGGCGAAAGCTCAACTCGTTGCGCGGCGGCCGGTCGCGAAAGGCGTTCTGCCAGTTCACGGAGCTCATGACCGCTTCGATCTCGCGGGCCGTCAGACCGCTCGCGTAAAGGCCGCCCACCACCGCGCCCATGCTCGTGCCGGCGATCGCATCGATCGGCACGTGCAGCTCATCCAGCACCTTGAGCACCCCGATGTGCGCGGCACCGCGCGCGCCTCCTCCCGAGAGCACTAGTCCAATGCGCGGTCGTGAGGGCGGAGACGTGGCCGTGCCGTTGTCCGCGGCGGCTGGTGTCTCGGCTGCTCGTGAGACGGTGGGCGCCAGCCACAGTGTCATAACGACGGCCGCGACAGCCCCGATGCGGGGCGAGACCACCCAACGTGCCCGACTCACCTGCCAAGAATACCAGCACGCATCATGGCTGTAGCTCGCTCACATCCGCGATAATGCCCCCCGATGCAACGCCTCCAGCTCATGGCCATGGCCGCCGGTGCGGCTCTGCTTTACACCGTGGCGCGCCCGCAGTCCCCGGAGACGAGCGACTGGGGTTATTACGGCGGCGATATCTTCGGCCAGCACTACTCGAACCTCGACCAGATCAGTCGTGACAATGTCTCACACCTCGGCATCGCCTGGACCTTCCGCACGGGTGAGCTCGGCGCTGGCTTCGCGCGCACCGACAAGCTCACCTTCGAGGCCACTCCGCTGCTCGCCTTCGGGATGCTCTACGTCTCGACGGCCACGGATATCGTGTTCGCGCTCGACCCCGAGACGGGACGTATGCGCTGGCGTTTCGATGCCGGCATCGCGCGCAATGTTCGCTATGCAGAAGTGGCATCGCGGGGCGTCGCGGTGTGGCAGGACTCGAATACCGCGAGCGGCCCCTGCACTCGCCGGGTGTTCATTGCGACGCTCGATGCGCGGCTCATCGCGCTCGATGCGATGAGCGGTACGAGCTGCACGGACTTCGGCACCTCCGGTGCGGTGGATCTCACGGTTGGCGTGCGCCTGGTCAATCGCCCGGAATATCTCGTGACCTCACCCCCCGCCATCCATCGCGACCTCGTGATCGTCGGGTCGGCGATCGGCGACAATCGCGCGGTCACCGTCGAGCGCGGCCTGGTGCGCGCCTTCGATGCACGCAGCGGCGCCGTGCGCTGGAGTTTCGATCCGATACCGGATTCGGATGCGCATCCCGCGGCCAAGGAGTGGCGCTCTGATCAGGCAGCGCATACCGGCGCTGCGAATGCCTGGGCCGTGATGACCGTGGATCCTGCACGCGGCCTGCTGTTCGTGCCCACGGGCTCGGCGAGCCCCGACTATTACGGTGGCGAGCGCCTGGGCAGCAACCGCTTCGCGGACTCCCTCGTGGCACTCGATGCCGACACGGGCCGGCTCGTGTGGCAGCAGCAGCTCGTGCATCACGACCTGTGGGATTACGATCTCGCCGCGCAGCCCGCACTGGTGGCGCTCGAGTCGCGCAACGGCCCCCTCTACGCGGTCCTGCAGGCCACGAAGAGCGGGATGCTGTTCGGCTTCGAGCGCGACACGGGCAAGCCGATCTTTCCCATCGCTGAGCGCGCGGTACCGCACAGCACCGTGCCCGGAGAGCAGTTCGCGGCCACGCAGCCGTTTCCCGAAACGCCGCGGCTTGCATCAGGAGGCGCGATCGATGCGCGAAACGCCTGGGGCCTCACCTTCTGGGATCGCGGCGGCTGTCGCGATCTCATTCGGCGCTACCGCAACGAAGGGGTCTATACGCCGCCCGATACACGCGGCTCGATCGAGTCGCCCGGGCCGCTCGGCGGGGTCAACTGGGGCGGCGTCGCGATCGATGTGCGACGCGAGCGCGTGTTCGCCGCCGTCAATCACCTGCCGTGGGTCATCTGGCTCGTTCCGCGCGATCAGCTCGCCAAAGCGCGGGCGCGCGCCGCGCAGATGAGCCACGCAGAAGTTGCGGAGCAGGCCGGTACGCCCTATGCGGTCATGCGCGCGCCGCTGCTCTCGTCCTGGGGTCTGCCCTGCACGCCCCCACCGTGGGGAACACTTGCGAGCATCGACCTGCGTCACAATCGCATGCTCTGGCAGGTGCCGCTCGGCTCGACGGCAGGCTTCACCTGGTCGTTCCTCTTCACGCGCGATTTCGGGCTGCCGAACATGGGTGGCCCGATCGTCACCGCCGGGGATCTGGTGTTCATCGGCGCTGCGATGGATGGCTACTTTCGCGCGTTCGACAGCGAGACGGGACGTGAGCTGTGGAAATATCAGCTGCCGGCCGGAGCACAGGCGACCGCGATGACCTATCGCGCCGGCAAGTCACAGCGGCAGTATGTCGTGATCGCGGCAGGCGGACACGGCCTGCTCGGGACAGCGCGCGGGGATTACCTCGTCGCGTTCGCACTTCCCGCAGGCAAGGGAGCGCGAACGCCCGCGCGTCCCGTCAAGGCTGCCGCTGCACCTGCGAGGTAGGCATGTCATTTCTGTTCGTCAGTATTCTGTCGATCCTCATCCAGGTGCTCCTCATCATCCATGTCATCAAGACGGGGCGCAATCAGATCTGGATCTGGGTGCTCGCGCTTCTGTCCTTCCCCGGGGTGATCGCCTACGTGGCGGTCGAGCTGCTACCCGAACTGCTGCGCAGCCGGACGATGCAGCGTACGGCGCGCGGGATGAAGAGGGCGCTCGATCCCGCAGCCGACCTGCGCCGCTACGAAAGCGAGGCGCGCCTGACGGGCAACGTCGCGAGCCGGCAGCGCTATGCAGAAGAGCTGGTGCGCCACGGCCGCTACGACGAGGCGATCGCGAGCTATCGCCAGACCCTCACGGGGCTCTATGAGCACGATCCCAATCTCATGCTGGGGCTTGCGCGCGCACAGTTCGGCAAGGGCGATGCCCGCGCCGCTCGCGAGACGCTCGATGAGCTCATTGTGCGCAATCCGGATTTCAAGTCACCGGAAGGTCATCTGCTGTACGCGCGCGCGCTCGAGAGCGAGGGCAATATCGATAAGGCGCTCGAGGAGTACAAGGTGCTGGCCCCGGCTTATCCCGGCGCCGAAGCGGCCGTGCGCTACGCGCAGCTCCTGAAGGCTCGCGGCCGAGCCGCTGAGGCAGCTGCCGTGGCGCGCGATCTGCTGGAGCAGGCACGCATCGCCCCGGCTCATTACAGACGTGCGCAGCGCGTGTGGCTCGACAGCGCCGCGCGGCTCGCAACCGATCGCCAGAGCTAGGCGCGCACCGCGCGGCGCGATCGCTGCGCTGCGAGCGTCAGTGCGCCTGCGGTGAGAAGTGTCATCCAGTCGAGCGCACCGCCGCCACCGCCGCCGCTCTTGGGTGGCGCAGCCACGGTGACCTGCGCCGAGGCCATCGCGATCGGCGAGGCGGCCGACATCGCCGTGATCGTGACGGTCGCGGGAGAAGGCACGCTCGCCGGAGGCGTATAGACGCCCGCACTTGAAATCGTCCCCACGCTGGCATTGCCTCCGGCGACACCGTTCACGGACCAGGTGACCGCCGGATTGGTCGTGTTGACCACGGTAGCAGTGAGCGTCTGGCTGGCGTTCAGCTGCACCGTGCTCGTGCTGGGACAGACCGCCACCTGAATGGCAGCCGGCGCGGGAATCGTGCAGGCACCCTGCCCTGCCGTCGCGGGCGCTGTCGTCGTGACCGAGCCGGGCGTAATGATCACGCTCGCGACATCGTCCCGGCCTTGATCGTCGGTGACCGTGAAAGTGACGGCGCCAACCCCGCAGGAGGGCGCGGTCAGAGTGGCCTTGGAGGTGCTCGCGCCCTGAATCGAGAAAGCAAGACCGCCGCTCGCGGAGCTCCACTGGAACGTACTCAGGGAATGATTGTTCGCGGCCGCGCTGCCGCTGCCATCAAGGCTGATGCTCTGGCCCGCAGAGACTTTGGAGGGAACCACCACGGCAGCAACCGGTCGCAGCGCTTCGTTGAGTGCTGCCGGCGCGTTCGCCATTCCCGCGCCGCACGTCTTGCCGTCGTTCGTGCAAATGCACTCGGCGTTCTGCAGGTCGCTCGAGCCGCTCGGAACGTGGCATACCGGCGGTTGGGTCGCCGCATCGAGCGAGCTCTGGGGAAATGGCAAGCTGCTCGCCTGCAAGCGCTCGAGCAGCTGACATGAGTTGAGCTTGCCGTTCACCGCCGTCATCAAGGCCGCAATGCCCGCGACGATCGGCGCGGAGAAGCTCGTGCCGAGATTGTAGGTGCGGTACTGATTGGAGTTGGCGAGGCTGCAGCTCGGATACGGCGCGGTTGCCGGATCACAGTAATACTCGCCGGTGTAGTCGTTCGCATCCGGCTGGTGATAGCCGAGATTGGTGGTCGTCGTGAGCGTGTAGACACAGGCCGATTCCGGAGTCGTCGCCGCATCGCCGCAGTTTCCGGCTGGCGCCGCCAGCGCGACCTGCGGACCGAGGCTGCTGTAGCCCACCTTGGTCCCCGCCTGGCGCAGCCCCGAGACGCCGACGACTCCCGTGCAGTTGCCGGGCGCATCCACGGGGCCACCCTCGTTGCCCGCGGAGGCCACGATCAGAACGCCCTTGGCCGTGATCTGATTGATCGCGTCCTGGTAGCTCGACGTGCAGGCGCCGGTGCCGCCGAGGCTCATGTTGATGATTTTGGCCGGATTGGGATTGGCCGGCGCACCGCTCACGGCAATTCCCGCCGCCCACAGCATGCCGGAGATGATGTCGGAGTCCCGCCCGCCGCACTTGCCGAGTGCCCGCACCGGCAGGATCTGCGCGCTCCAGGTCATGCCGGCGATGCCCGCATTGTTATCGGTGAGCGCACCCAGGATTCCGGCGACACGGGTGCCGTGCCAGGAGCTTGGCCCCGCCATCGCCTTGCCGCACTCGCTGGAATGACCGCTGATATCCGTGCTCGTGATCCAGTCACCCGGATCGCTGGCGCCCGCTCCCGGACAGCTGCTGTTGTTGGCAATGAAGGGGTCGGTGATGAAGCAGTACCCGGGCAGGAGCCTTGCCGCGAGATCAGGATGATCGGATCTGACGCCGCTATCGATGTCGGCGATGACGATCGTGCTGCTGCCCGTCGTGGTGCTCCAGGCGTCCGCCACATCTACCGCGCTCGGGGTGGCATCGGCCCCCATCGCCGCGGCCTGCTGGTACCACTGCTGTACGTAGAGCGGATCGTTGGGGGTCATGCTGTGCAAGTAGCGCATCTGGTCCAGATCGGCGTACTCGACCTGCGGATCCGCTCGCAGGCGCGCCAAGGTCGCGGCGGCGGACTCGCCCGCTAACGGCTCGACCTGCACCACGTGCAGGCGCGAGGTGATCTGCCGGTGCTCATCGAGCGCAAGCCCGGCGCGCCTCGCCAGCGCCGCGACGTGTTCACGCGCATCCTCGAGCCCCGTGCTCTGAACCTGTGCAGTGCCGGACGAGGTGCTGGCGGAGGCGCGCAGCTTGATGATGACGTGCAACGCGGAGGTCTGCGGCTGTGAGCTCTCGAGCGGATGGGTACGCACGGGGTTGCGTTCGGGGAGCCCGCCCATGCCGGCGGCCATGGCGCCGATGGCTGCCGCTGTCGATAGGAACCAGATCGAGGAGCGCATCAACAATCCTCGTATCAATCGAGCACCCGGCGGTGAGCATCGACATCGACCGAGCGCACGCGCGCATCCCGACGCAGCCGCTGCAGCGCCTCCTCGCAGCTCGCCTCGGCTGCGGCAAGCGAGAACACGTAGAGTCCGGGTCCTGCGGTGCGTACGTAGCTCAGCTGCACCGATGCCGCACGGGCAATCTGCTCGATCAGCTCAGCGTCCGGCGTGGTGCCCTGATCGTGCGTGAAGGTGATGATCACCTGGCTCGTGCAGGGATCGCGATGGGCGCCGCCCGCCTTCTCGGGCGTGTTCGAGGATGCGCACGCGGCGAGAATCAGCGCGATCGAGACGAGCCCGGGGCGGAGTGGACCGATGCTCAAGAATCGCTGCCGCACGCAGTGACGGGTGGCCTCAGGCGGTATGTCGCCGCCGATGATGCGAGCTCAACGTGAGCACCATACTCAAGGTGAGCAGACTGATCCAGTCGAGTGCCCCACCCCCGCTCTTGCCGCCCGTCGCCGGGCTCGCTGTCGAGCCCGTTCCCGAGCCGGTCGACCCGCTGCCGCCACCGCCACCGCTTCCCGTGCTCGGCGCCGCAGTGATCGTGACCGATGCGGAGCCGGAGTTCGTCGGCGCTGCCACCGAGACTGCGCTCACCGTGACCACGGCCGGTGAGGGCACGGCGGCAGGCGCCGTATAGACTCCCGAGCTCGTGATCGTCCCGGCGGTCGCATTGCCGCCGGCCGCACCATTGACCTGCCAGGTGACGGCGGTGTTGGAACTGCCGCTGACCTTCGCGGTGAATGCCTGAGTCGCGCCGGTATTGACCGACGCCGAGGCGGGCGAGACCGCCACGGTCACCACTGCCGGAGTGATGGTGACTTGAGTCCACCCGGATCGGGTCGGATCCGCGACCGACATCGCGCTCACGGTGACCGTGTCGGGTGAAGGCTGAGCGGCAGGAGCGGTATAGAGTCCCGTGCTCGAGATCGTGCCGACCGTGGCGTTGCCTCCGGTCGTCCCGTTCACCTGCCAGTTGACGGCATTGCTCCCCGCATCACCGACCGAAGCGGCGAAGCTGATCGTTCCGGCACCGGCCTGTACGCTCGGACCGTTGGGAGTGATGGACACGACCGTGATTGGCGACGGACAAGCCGTGCTGCCCGCGCTGCCGGGAACCGTGGTCGTCGCGCTGCCTGCACTGATGGTCGCGGTGCCGGTGTCCTCACGTCCCGCATCGTCGGTGACCGTCAGCGTGACGACGAACGATCCGGATGCCGGCGCCACGACGCTCGCCTTGCCCGGGCCGAGAACGGTCACCGGGTGATTCGCGGGATCGCTGCTGACCCACTGATAGGTCGTGACAGTGTGATTGCAGGCGGCGGCGCTGCCCGTGGCATCGAGCGTCACGATCGAGCCGGCGGTGAACGTCGCGGCCACGTTGATCGCAGCGATCGGATCGAGTGCCGCGGTGAGCGCGGCGGATGCATTGGCCATTCCGGCGCCACACGTGGAGGGCACCGGTGGGCTCGCGCTCGGGTTCGGATTCGTGCAGATGCACTCGCTCGCCTGCGAGTCATCGCTCGGGCCCGAGGGCTCGTGGCACATCGGAGGTTGCGTGGTTTCGCCGGCCGAGGTCTGCGGAAACGGCGTCGAGCTGCGCTCGAGACGCGCGATCAGCTGATAGCTCGTCAGATTGGAGTTTGCAGCCACCATGAGCGCGGCGATGCCGGAGACGATCGGTGCCGAGAAGCTCGTGCCCAGATTGGGATTGTTGATCTGATCCGTGTAGCTGTTCTGACCCGGCGTCGTCGTACCGAGATTGTAGGTGGTCTGCAGCGCGTACAGACAGGGTTGACCGGCACCGGTGTTCACGCAGTTGCCGGCTGGTGCGCTCAGTGCGATCTCGGGTCCGACATTGCTGAATCCCACTTTCGTGCCCGCTTGCCGCAGGCCCCCGATCGCCGCCACCCCGGGGCAATTTCCGGGCGCATCGACCGGTCCGCCCTCGTTGCCCGCGGAAGCGACGATCAGCACGCCACGCGCGGTGATCTGACTGATCGCATCCTGATAGCTCTGCGGACAGCTGCCCGTCCCGCCGATGCTCATGTTGATGATCTTCGCCGGATAGGGGTTGGCCGGTACGCCAGCTACGGCAATCCCGGCGGCCCAGAGCATCGCGGAGATGATGTCGGAGTCCTGTCCGCCGCATTTGCCGAGCGCACGCAGCGGCAGCAGCCAGCTATTCCAGGTCATGCCGGCGATGCCGGTTGCGTTATTGGTGAGCGCACCGAGAACGCCCGCCGTGCGGGTGCCGTGCCAGGAGCTCGAGGCGACCGAGGCGTTCGAGCATTCGGACTGACTCAAGTCAGGGCTCGTGATCCAGTCGCCGGGGTCGGAGGCGTCCGGACCCGGACAGGCGACGCCGTTCGCTACGAACGGATCGGAGATGAAGCAGTAGCCCGACAAGAGACGCCCGGTGGGTACCGTGCCGCTCGTTCCCGCGCCGAGCAGATCCGGGTGATCGAAGCGTACGCCCGTGTCGATGTCCGCGATCACGATGCCGTTGCTGCCGGTAGTGACACTCCAGGCATCGGCTGCATCCACGGCGCTCGGAGTCGCACTGAGCCCGACGGCCGGCGCCTGCTCGTACCATTGATTGACGTAGTCCGGATCGTTCGGCGTGACTGCATGAATGAAGCGGCGCTGATCGGGCTCGGCATACTGTACGTCCGGATCCGCGCGCAGGCGCGCGAGCGTCGCGGCGATGGACTCGCCTTGCACGGATCGGACGTGCATCACATGCATGCTGGCGGTGATCTGGCGCATGCCTTCCAGGCTCAGGCTCGAGCGCGCGGCCAGCGCGATCACGCGTTCCCGATCGTCCTCGCTCGCCTGCTCCTGCGTGCTTTGAATCGTTGCGCGTTGCAAGCCACGCAGCTTGACGATGATGTGTTGAAGGTTGCTTTCGGTAATGACGTGCGGATGCGTCCGCACGGGGTTGCGCTCGAGGCTCACCCCAGCCGCACCCGCCGCGGCCGCCACGGCCAGGAACATGAACCACGCAAAGCAGCGCATCACGGACTCCTGCGGGGACGCTGACAATTGCGCCTTGGGGCGCAGCGCAAAGGATGTCAGGTGTGCACGGCCCCGCGTGCGAGGTCCGTCACGAAGCTGCCATGCAAAGGCCGCGCAGCTTAGTTGAGGCAGGCTCGCAGTCCCTGCGAGTGATAGCCAGCGTGGTCTGTACCCCTGCTTTGTCGGTGAACGCCGACGAGCCCGGGCCAAATGTCAAGATGCCGGCGGACGCGGCGCGCGCCGCTTCAAACCACGTTGCGGCAGCTGCTGCGTCAGGCAGTGAATACCGCCGCCGCCCAGCAGGATCTCCCGCGCGGGGACGCCCACGATGCGCCGCTCGGGGAACAGGCGCCGCAAGCGATTGGCGGCGGCACGATCGGTGCTCGCATCGAGCAACGGCATGATCACACCGCCGTTGGCAATGTAGAAATTGGCGTAGCTCGCTGCGAGCCGCTCGCCGACCCGACGCGGCTTGGTGCCTTCACGGGCGATGACGCCTTCCGCCTCGGCGCCGCTCATGATCAGTGGCCCGGGCATGGGCAGTTTGGTGACCTGCAGATGTCGCCCGCACGCATCGACCTCGTCGTTGAGACGCTGCCAGGCATCGAGTGAGATCGCATGCTGCGGATCGCGCCGGTCATCGGTCCAGGTGAGGCACACCTCCCCGGGGCGCACGAAGCAGGCGAGCTCATCGATGTGGCCGGAGGTCTCGTCGTTGAACACGCCCTTGGCGAGCCAGATGAGCTTGCGCACACCGAGATAGGCGCGCAGGTGGGATTCGATCTGCTCGCGACTCAGAAGCGGATTGCGGTTCTCGTTGAGCAGGCATTCCTCGGTCACGAGCGCCGTGCCCTCGCCGTCGACGTGCACCGCGCCGCCCTCGTTGACGAGCGGTGCGCGGTAGCGATCGCAGTCCTCGATCGCGAGCACCTTGCTTGCGACGCGCTCATCCTGATCCCACGGAAAATAGAGACCGCCCTTGAGGCCGCCCCAGGCATTGAACTGCCAGTGCACACCGCGCACCACCCCGCGAGTGTCGACGACGCCCGTGGGTCCCACGTCGCGCATCCAGCAATCGTCGTGGGCCATCTCGACCACGCGCACGCTCTCGGGCAACAGGGCGCGCGCCACATCGTAATGTGCGGTCGAGGCGCCCACGCTCACCGGTTCGAACTGCGCGATCGCGGCGGCGATCTGCGCCACGGCGCGCTGCGCCGGCCGGGCCGCTTCGCGCCAGTTGTCGGGCCGCTCCGGCCACAGCATCCAGCAGCCGGCATGCGGCTCGAACTCGCCGGGCATCCAGAACCCATCGGCGAGCGGCGTGCGCGGCAAGGTGCGTGACATCGGCGCATTGTAGCGGTAACCGCGCCACGCACTTCAGCTGCCCACGGGCGGATGGCGACATTCCGTGTGCTAGCATGCACGCCCTCGATTTTCGGCAGGAGCAGTTGAATGTCCACGGCCGCATCGCTCAAGGTCAGTCCTCCGGCGCAGGGCACCAGGATCTCGATCCGCGACGGCAAGCTGATCGTGCCCGACCAGCCGATCATTCCCTTCATCGAGGGTGACGGCACCGGGCCCGACATCTGGCGCGCGAGCGTGCGGGTGATGGACGCGGCGGTGGCCAAAGCCTACGGCGGCCGCCGCAAGATCCACTGGATGGAGGTGTATGCCGGGGAGAAATCCCACCGCGCCTTCGATAGCTGGCTGCCCGATGAGACCGTGCAGGCCTGCCGCGACTACCTGGTCTCGATCAAGGGCCCGCTCACCACGCCCGTGGGCGGCGGCATCCGCTCGCTCAATGTCGCGCTGCGCCAGCTGCTCGATCTCTACGTGTGCCTGCGGCCCGTGCGCTGGTTCAAGGGCGTACCCTCCCCGGTCCGCGCTCCGGAGAAGGTCGACATGGTGATCTTCCGCGAAAACACGGAGGATCTGTATTCGGGGATCGAGTTCGAGGAAGGCACCGCCGAGAACCGCGAGTTTCTCGAGCTGCTGCGCAGCCGCTTTCCCAAGCACTATGCACGCATTCGCTTTCCGCAAACGAGCGGCATCGGCATCAAGAACGTCTCGATCGAGGGGACCGAGCGGCTGTTCCGTGCCGCGATCGAGTACGCGCTCAAGTACCGGCGCAAGAGCGTGACCATCGTCCACAAGGGCAACATCCTCAAGTACACCGAGGGCTCCTTCCGTGCCTGGGCGTACGCGCTCGCCGAGCGCGAGTTCGCCGATCGTGTCTACACCTGGCTGCAATGGGAGCGCACCAAGGCGAAGGCAGGCGAGCAGGCGGCCAACGAGGAGCAGTCGCGGGCCCTGAAAAGCGGTCGCCTGCTCATCAAGGATGCGATCGCCGACATTACCCTGCAGCAGGTGCTCACGCGCGCCGACGAGTTCGACGTGGTCGCGACCATGAACCTGAACGGCGATTATCTTTCGGATGCGCTCGCCGCGCAGGTCGGCGGAATCGGCATCGCCCCCGGGGGTAACATCAACTATGTCACCGGACATGCCGTGTTCGAAGCGACCCACGGTACGGCGCCCAAGTACGCGAACCTCGACAAGGTCAATCCGGGCTCGGTGATCCTCTCCGGCGAGATGATGTTCCGCCACATGGGCTGGACCGAGGCGGCCGACGCACTGATCGCCGCCATGGACCGCACCATCGGGCAGAAGATCGTCACCTACGATTTCGCGCGTCTCATGAGCGGCGCGAACGAGGTGTCCACGAGCGAGTTCGCCAACGCGCTCATCCGCAATCTCTAGACTCGAGGCTCAGGCCTTGAACCGCCTGCTGATCGTCCTGGGCGCGGTGCTCATCATCGCCGGGCTCTCGTGGCAGTGGCTGAGGCGCGTGCCGTGGTTCCGCCTGCCGGGTGATATCGTCGTGGATCGCCCCGGCTTCAAGTTCTTCTTTCCGCTCACGACGATGCTCATCGTAAGCCTGGTGCTGACGATTCTCGCGTGGCTGACGCGCCGTTAACTGCCTGCCGCGGCGAGCGCGCGCGTCACATCGGCAATCAGGTCCTCCGCATCCTCGAGTCCCACTGACAGCCGCACGGTACCCTCCGTGATTCCCGACATGCGCACCTGATCGGGCGGCATCTCCCGGCCGCCCATCATCTGCGGCGCAACGACCAGCGACTCGGTCGAGCCGAGGCTCGCCGTGATCGCGAACAGCTGCAGCGCATCCGTGAAGCGTTGCGCGGCCTGCTCGCCGCCGCGCAGATCGAAGCTCACGATGGCACCGAAGTCACGCATCTGGGCCCGGGCGAGCGCATGCTGCGGATGGCTCGGCAGACCGGGATAGTGCACGCGCGCTACGGCGGCATGCGCCGCCAGAGTCTCCGCCACGCGCTGCGCGGTCGCGCTCTGTGCGCGATAGCGCACGAAGTAGGTCTTGAGCCCGCGCAGGATGAGAAAGGCGGCATGCGGATCGAGCGTGCCGCCAAGGGTGCTGAAATCCGTGCGCATGCCTCGGATGATCTCGTTACGCGCGATGGCCGCCCCGCCCATCACGTCTCCGGCGCCCGAGGCGTATTTGGTGAGACTGTGAACGAAGACATCCACGTCGTACTCACCGTGCTGATGCAGCCCGGCGAAGGTGTTGTCGAGCACGGTGAGCGTTCCGCGCGCGCGCGCCATGCGGGTGAGCGCTGCGAGGTCGGCGATCTTCGTGATCGGATTGGTCGGGCTCTCGAACACGATGAGGCGCACCGGTTGCGCGGCGAGCGCATGCTCGATGCCCGCGAGATCCTCGATCGAGAGCATCGTGTGCGTCACGCCGAAGCGGCCGAGCACGCGGCGGATGAAATAGCGGGTCGGGTTGTAGCTCTCCACGAAGCACAGGATGTGATCTCCCTGCTTGGTGAGCGCGAGCAGCGTGTGCGCCACGGCGCCAACTCCGGAGCTGGTCGTCAGACACTCCTCGCGCCCCTGCAGCTGCGCCAAGAGCAGCTCGAGCTGGCGCGTGGTGGGGTTGGAGGTGCGCGAGTAGAAGAATCCGGGCCGCTCGCCGCGGAGGTGCTCGAGCGTTTGCTCCAGATCCTCGAATGCGAACTTGACCGTCTGATAGATGGGTGCGACGACCGGATGATTCTCCCGCGGGAGCGTCACCTCGGGCGGATGGTTCACGCGCGTCTCGTTCTTCATGCTCTTGCTGCTCCCCCTGCGCTCGCCCGGGCGCGCTCGGCGAACGCGCGCAGCCGCTCGGCTGCGCCATCGAGCGTGGCATCGCGCTTGGCGATGCACAGTCTCACCACGCTCAGGGGCGGCGGCTGTTGGTAGAAAGGCGTCAGCGGGATGCTCGCGACGCCCGCCGCGGTGAGCAGATGCTCGGCAAAAGCCACATCGCCGGGCGGGGCGAGGCGGCTGAAATCGAGCAGCTGGAAATAGGTGCCCTGCGCCGGCGGCAAGCTGAACGCGCATCCGGCCAGCGCCTTGCGCAGCCGATCCCGCTTGGCCTGAAAGAAATCGGACAGCCCGCGCCAGCACTCCGGCTTCTCGGCGAGGTACGCCGCGATCGCATGCTGCAGCGGATGGGAGATGCTGAAGGTGTTGAACTGATGCACCTTGCGCAGCTCGCGTGTGAGCGGCGGGGGAGCGACCGCATAGCCGACGCGCAGCCCGGTCGCGTGCAGCGTCTTGCCGAACGAGAACACGGCGACGCTCCGCGGAGCGAGCTCGCGATGCTGCAGCACCGAGACGTGCCGGGCGCCGTCGTAGACCACGTGCTCGTAGACCTCATCCGAGAGCACGCAGATGTCGCGCCCGCGGATCACCGCGGCGAGCTCATCGAGGTCGGCGGCGCTTGCGATGGTGCAGGCGGGATTCAACGGACTGTTGAAAATGACGAGGCGTGTACGCTCGGTGAGCGCGGCGCGCACCCGCTCCCAGTCGTACCGAAACGTCGGCGGCAGGAGCGGCACGCGCACGCAACGGGCGCCGGCGAGCCGCACGGCGGGATCGTACGAGTCGTAGGCGGGATCGAAGATGATGACCTCATCCCCGGACCCAACCAGTGCCTGAATGCTCGAATAGATGGCCTCGGTCGCCCCGAGCGTAATGGTGATCTGCGCATCCGGATCCACCATCAGCCCGTAGCTCGCCGCGAGCTTCTGCGCGATCCTCTCGCGCAGCGGCAGCAGCCCTTCCATGGGCGCGTATTGATTGTGTCCGCCGCTCATGGCGGCCCCGACGAGCGCCGTCAAGCGCGGGTCGATGTCGTAGTCCGGGAAGCCCTGACCCAGATTGAGCGCGCCGAGCTCACGCGCACGGCGCGACATCACCGTGAAGATCGTCGTGCCCACATCGGGCAGCTTGCTGCGCGGCGGCACACTCATGAGGTGGTGAGCTCCGCGGCCGCGAGAGCCGCGCCGATCACCCCCGCTTGACCGGCGAAATGCGCGCGGCGAATCTCCGCCTCGGAGCGCAAAAGCGGTGCGAACTCGTCGAAGTGCTCGCTGACCGCACCGCCGAGGATGAACAGATCCGGCCAGAAGAGCCGCTGCATGCGCTCGAGGTACTCGTTGACGCGCTCGATCCAGGTCGGAAAGTCGAGGTGCAGCAGCGTGCGTACCTGTGCCGAGGCCCACTTCTCGGCATCCATGCCACGCAGCTCGAGGTGGCCCAGCTCGGTGTTGGGATAGAGCCGTCCCTCGATGAAGAGCGCCGAGCCGATGCCCGTGCCAAAGGTCAGCATCACGACGGGTCCTGTTTCGTTCCGGCCCGCGCCCCAGCGCATCTCGGCAATGCCGGCCGCATCGGCATCGTTGAGGAACACCACGGGACGGGCGAGCGTTTGCCGCGCGAGCGCCGCGCCATCGACGCCGAGCCAAGAGGAATCGATGTTCGCGGCGGTGCGCACCTTGCCGCGCTTGACGACGGACGGAAAGCACACGCCGACCGCACCGCTCGCGGCGGGCAGCTGCTCGAGGAGCGCGGCCAGCACGGGCATCAGCGCTCCAGGGGTCGCGGGTTGGGGCGTGGGTCGGGCGATGAGCTCGCCCGTGAGGCAGCCGCGCTCGAGATCCGCGAGCCCCGCCTTCACCGCAGAGCCCCCCACATCGATGCCGAGCCGTATCTGCGCCACGTAAGCTCGCTCAGAGCGACTCGGCCGCCGCCGCCAGCTGCGCGTCGCGCTCGCGCCGTCGCTGTCGACTGCGCAGCACCAAGGTCGAGGTCACGATACCGCTCGCGACGATCAGCACCAGGATGGTGGCGAGGGCATTCACGTCGGGGCTCACCCCCAGACGCACCTTCGAGAAGATCACCATGGGTAGGGTGCTCGAGCCCGGACCGGCGACGAATTGGGTCACCACGAGATCGTCCCACGAGAGCGTGAAGGCGAGCAGCCAGCCCGAGACGATCGCCGGCAGAATGAGCGGCAGCGTGACGCGACGGAACACGGTGTGTGGTCGCGCTCCGAGATCCATGGCGGCCTCTTCCAGAGAGACGTCGAACCCAACCAGCCGCGACTGTACCACCACGGTCACGAAAGCCATGCAAAACGTGATGTGCGCAAGCGTGATCGTCACCGCACCGACCCCGCGCGGCCAGCCGATCGTATGCTCGAGCGCCACGAACAGCAGCAGCAGCGACAAACCGGTGATGACTTCCGGCATGACGATGGGCGCGGTCGTCATGCCGGTGAGCAGCGTGCGCCCGCGGAAGGGGCCGAAGCGCGCCAAAGCGATGCCGGCGAGCGTGCCGAGCACACTCGCAGCGGTGGCCGACACGAGGGCGATACGAATGGACAGCCAGGCGCCGCCAAGAATCTGTTGGTTCGCGGCAAGTTCGCCGTACCACTTGAGCGTCGGCGAGTGCGCCGCGTCCCACACCGTGACGAGCCGCGAGTTGTTGAACGAGAACACGATCATCGACAGGATCGGGACGTAGAGAAATACCAGCCCGAGGCCGAGCATGGTGCGCGAGAAGCGGCCGTGCGACCTCATGGGGGTGCCTCGAGCGAGCGCCGCTCCACGCGCTGCAGCAGCGTGATGGGTACCACGAGCAGGAGCAGCATGAGAATGGCGACCGCGCTCGCGAGCGGCCAGTCGCGGTTCTCGAAGAACTCATCGGAGAGCACGCGGCCGATCATGAGTTGATCCGTGCGTCCGAGGAGCGAGGGCACGACGTACTCGCCCACCGCAGGAATGAACACGAGCAGCGCACCCGAGGCGATGCCCGGCAGCGACTGCGGCAAGGTCACGCGCAGGAAGGCGCGGAACGGGGTCGCGCCGAGGTCCGCGGCGGCCTCGAGCAACGTCACATCGTGCTTCTCGAGATTCGCATATAACGGCAGGATCATGAACGGCAGGTACGAGTAGACGATGCCGATGTACACCGCGAAGTCCGTCTGCAATAAGGTGAGCGGCTGGTGGATCAGCCCGAGCGCGAGCAGCACGTTGTTGATGACACCGTTGTTCTTGAGCAAGCCCATCCAGGCATACACGCGCAGCAGCAGAGAGGTCCAGAACGGCAGCACCACCGCCATCAGCAGCGCGCTGCGCCAAGCGGCGCCCGAGCGCGCAATCGCGTAGGCCATCGGGTAGCCGATCGCGAGGCAGCACGCGGTCGAGACCGCCGCCACCTTGAGCGAATACAGATAGGAGCTCGCATAAAGAGAGTCAGTGAACAGGAAAGCGTAGTTGGACAGATGCAGCACCGGCCAGGGGATGCCGTGCTGCCAGTGCAGGAGCGGCGCATACGGCGGCACCGCCAGGCGCACCTCAGAGAAGGAGATCTTGAGCACGATCAGGAACGGCACCAGAAACAGCGCGAGCAGCCATGCGATCGGAATTGCGGCGACGAGCCGCCGGCCGGCCGCAGAACGGGTGCGCGCGAGCGTGCTCACGGTAAGCGCCACGGCTCTCTCCTATTGAGTGAGCACGACGGGGCTCGTGTCGTGCCAGGACAACTCGACGCTCTCGTCGCGGCCGATGCGTTGCTCGGCGCTGCGCAGCGCATTCGGTAATGTCACGCGCACACTCTTGCCGGACTCGAGCTGCACGAGATAGACGGAGGAGTTGCCAAGATACGCGATCTCCTTCACCGTGCCGCGTGCGCGGTTCGCGCTATCCTCCGCGACGCCTGTTGAGGGCGGCGCTGTCGCGGCGCGCTCGAGCTGGATCTTCTCCGGGCGAATCGCCGTCCAGACGGTCGCACCGGATGCCACGTCCGGGCAGCGCGCGACGCGCAGCACGGCGCCGAGCTCGGCGCAGCGGATGCGCACGGCGGCCGAGCCCGCATCGAGCACCTGCCCCTCGAACAGATTGACGGAGCCGATGAAGTCCGCCACGAAGCGTGTTGCGGGCGATTCGTAGATCTCGGCCGGCGTTCCAATCTGGGCGATACGTCCCTGATTCATCACCCCCATGCGGGAGGCCAGGGTCATCGCCTCCTGCTGATCGTGGGTCACGACGATGAAAGTCACCCCGAGGCGCTGCTGGATGTTCACGAGCTCGAATTGCGTGTGCTCGCGCAGCTTGCGATCGAGGGCGGCCAGGGGCTCATCGAGCAGCAGCAGCTTCGGGCGCTTGACGAGCGCGCGCGCGAGGGCCACGCGCTGGCGCTGACCTCCGGAGAGTTGATGCGGCTTGCGATGGCCGTAGGGCGTCATCTTGACGAGCTCGAGCATGTCCGCGACGCGCGCCGCGATCTCCTGCCGGCTCAGCCGTTCCTGCTCGAGCCCGAAAGCGACGTTCTTCGTCACGCTCATGTGCGGAAAGAGCGCATACGACTGGAACATCATGTTGACCGGGCGCTCGTAGGGTGGGATCGCGCCGATGTCGTTGCCATCGATGTAGATGTGTCCCGAGGTCGGCGTCTCGAAGCCCGCCAGCATGCGCAGCAGTGTCGTCTTACCCGAGCCCGAGCCGCCGAGCAGACAGAAGATCTCGCCGCGATACACCTCGAGCGAGACGTCCTCGACGGCCGCCGTGTCGCCGAACCTCTTCGTGACGTGCTCGATGCGCACGTAGGGCTCGCGCGGGGCGGAATCGGCTGTCGCTCGAGCGCTCACCGCCGGCTCCGCGGGCTCACTTGCCCGTCTTGAAGCGCGTCCACATGCGTATCAGCAGACGGGTGAACTGCAGCGAGCGGGCCGGCTCCGAGACGAGCTTCGCGCGGACCTCCGGTGACGGATAGATGCCGGGATCCTCGCGCACGCTCGCCTCGAGCAGCGGGTAGGAGGCCGCGACCCCGTTCGCGTACTTGATGAAATTCGAGTTGCGCGCGGCAACCTCGGGCCGCAGCAGATAGTCGATGAAGAGGTGTGCATTGCGCGGATGCGGCGCATCCACGGGAATCGCGAGCATGTCGAAGTTGCGGACCGCCCCTTCCTTGGGGATCGCGTACGCCAGATCGATGGCCTTGCCGGCCTCGCGCGTGCGATCGCGTGCCTGCCTGACATCGCCCGACCAGCCGAGCGCGAGGCAGATCTCGCCATTGGCGAGATCGTCGATGTAGCGCGAGGAGTGCACGTAGCGAATGTAGGGGCGGATCGCCATCAGGGCTTTCTCCGCCGCGGCAAGATCCACCGTCGACTCGCTCTTCGGATCCCGCCCGAGGTAGATGAGCACCGTCATGAGCACCTCGGAGGGGGCATCGAGGATCGACACCCCGCAGTCCGCGAATCTCGCCACCACCGCCGGATCGTAGACCAGGCGCCAGCTGTCAAGGGGAGCATCGGGCATGCGCGCCTTGATCTTCGCCACGTCATAGCCGGGCCCGGATGTGATCCACATGTAGTCGACGCCATAGGCGTTGCCGGGATCGTAAACGGCCTCGGCGCGGGCGACCTCCGGATCGACGTTCTTGAGATTCGGGATCAGCGACTTGTCGAGCTTGCGATACACGCCTGCCTGGATCTGCCGCTCGAGGAAGGCACCCGAGGGCACCACCACGTCGTAGTTCGTGTGCCCCATCAAGAGCCGCGTCTCGAGCACCTCGTTCGAATCGTAGACATCGTAGTTGAGCTTGAGCCCGTACTCGCGCTGGAAGTCGGCGAGCACGCTCGGATCGATGTAATCCGACCAGTTGTCGACGTTGAGGACCCGCTCCGTATTCGGGGCGGAGGAGCCGGAGCAGGCCGCGAGCGCCGCGGCAAGCAGCGTGCCCAACAGCGGACGCAGGAAGCAGCGCTCAGACATTCAGCAACAAGTGCTCGCGTTCCCAGGAGCTGATGACCTGCAGGAAGACCTCGTACTCCGCTTCCTTCACGATCGCGAAGGCCGACACGAACGCCTCACCGAGCAGTCGCACCAGTGGCTCGCAGCCGCGCAGCTCGCGCAGCGCCTCGTCGAGGCTGCGCGGCAGACCGAAAGGCAGATCGTGCGCGCTGCCGGCGATCGGATCGGTGGGCTGCAGCGACTCGGCCATGCCGAGATAGC
>Ga0335085_10003827_pt1 | contig 25535 bp, 24 predicted proteins | sample Lox_Sample_45_FD_206712 | JGI IMG/M metagenome (GOLD analysis project Ga0335085, IMG submission 206712) | Soil microbial communities from Loxahatchee National Wildlife Refuge, Florida, United States - Lox_Sample_4.5 | ecosystem: Environmental > Terrestrial > Soil > Wetlands | place: USA...
CCGTAGCGCTCGCCGCCGGCCTCGGCGTCGACCACCCAGCGCGCGAGCTGCGACAGGCGCGCCTCGACATCGGGCAGCGGAAGCTGCGCGAAGTCGAACAGGCACAAATCGGATCCGGCCGGGCTGTATTCCTTCACGAGCAGCGGCGCCCCGCGTGCATAGGCCTTCCAGGCGACCTGGCGCGGCGAGTCGCCCTCGCGAAACGGCCGCAGTCCCAGCCACTCGTCGGCGCCGGCGCTGCCGTAGGGGCGCTCGCCGAGCTGCGGCCCGCTGGTCGTCGGCCGCGGCAGGGATCCCGAAGGGTGCGGATAAACCAGCACCTCGACCGGCAGGTGCACCCAGGTCCAGGTGCGGAACAGGCCGAAAGGGTGGGTGCTCGTCAGGCGCAGCCGGTCGATGTGCACGATGCCGCGGCGCGCCGCCGCGAGCGGCAGCGTGAGGAGCGCCCGCCCGTGCGGCGCGAGGTCGACGCCGAGCAGCGGGCCGCTGTCGAGTGAAGCCTCGACGCCGAACCGGGGCTGCTGCGAGGGATTCTCGAGCGTCAGCACCAGCGCGCCCGAGCGGCGGGCGAACATCGCCGGGCCGCTCACGGCAGCGAGCGTCGTGCCGAGAAGGTTGCGGTGGCACGCCTGCATCGCGACCAGCGCGAAGCCCGCGAGCAGGAAGGTGAGGAACAGCGCGAGGCTGTTGCCGTAGTTCAGTCCCGCGAGCAGCATGAGGAGCCACAGCCCCCCGAAGGCAAGTCCCGCGCGCGTCGGCAGGATATACAGCCGTCGTTGCGCGAGCGTCACGGGGAGCACGTCCGCACCCTGGCGCCGCCGCACCCACGCGGCCATACGGGCGCGCATCGACTCCGCGAAGGGCAGCTTCATGGGCGAGTCTGCGCTCAGAGCGGGACCGGCACCGAGCGCACGATCTCATCGGCCACCAGGGCGTCGCCGCCGCCGGGCTCGCGCCGCTCGAGCCGGTGGGCGACGACCGCGGGCAGCACCGCCTGCACATCCTCGGGCAGCGCCGCGTTGCGGCCGGCGAGATAGGCCCACGACTGCGCGGCGCGCAGCAGACCCTGGCCGGCGCGCGGGGAGAGTCCGAGCTTCAAGTCGCCCCGGTCGCGCGTGCGCGCGATCAGGGCCTGACAGTAGTCGAGCAGGGCATCGGCCACGTGCACGGCGCGCACCTCGTGCTGCAGATGCAGCACCGCCGCGGGGCTCAGCGCCGCGGGGATCTGCGGCAGCAGGTCGCGACGCTCGCCGCCGCGCAGCAGCTCGCGCTCGTGGGCCGCGTCGGGGTAGCCGAGCGTCACACGCATGAGGAAGCGGTCGAGCTGCGATTCAGGCAGGGCGAACGTGCCGAGCTGCTCGTGCGGATTCTGCGTGGCGACCACGAAGAACACGTCCGGCAGGCGGTAGGTCGTGCCGTCGGCGCTCACCTGGCGCTCCTCCATCGCCTCGAGCAGCGCGCTCTGTGTACGCGGACTCGCGCGGTTGACCTCGTCCGCGAGCAGGAGCTGGGTGAAGATCGGCCCGCGACGGAAGTCGAAGCGCTGGTGAGCGCGGTCGAAGATCGAGACACCGATGATGTCCGCGGGCAGCAGGTCGCTGGTGAACTGCACGCGCTGCCACGCGAGTCCCAGTATGTGCGCGAGTGCGTGTGCGAGGGTGGTCTTGCCCACCCCGGGGACGTCCTCGATCAGGAGGTGACCGCGCGCCAGGAGACACGCGAGGCAGAGGCGAATCTGGTGCGGCTTGCCGAGGATGATGGTTTCGAGCGTGGCGAGCACGGCCTGCAGGGCGCGGGGATCGGCCGGCGCTGCGTCCACGGCGCTCACGAGGGCAGCAGCTCCCGCACGCGCTCGATCTGCGCACGCAACCCCGCGAGCGTGCGCTCGAGCTCGGCGGAACGCTCGCGGGCGGCGGCCACGACGTGAGGAGGAGCGCTCTCGACGAAGCTCGTGCTCGCGAGCCGGCCACGGAGCGCCACCAGCTCCTTCTCGGCCCTGGCGCTCAGCTTGGTCAGGCGCTCAGCCTCCGCCGGCGCATCGATGAGGCCTGCCATGGGCACGAGCAGCGCCAGCGTTCCGACCAGCGCGAGTGCCGCCGGCGGCACCGGGGTGCCGGGCGCGAGCACGGTCACGCTCTCGAGTCCCGCGAGGCGCTCGATGAGCGCGCGGTGACGCACGCTGAGCTCGCGCTCCTCAGCGCTCGCATCGCGCAGCAGCAGCGGGATGCGCCTTGCCGGGCTGATGTTCATCTCGCCGCGGATCTGCCGCACGCCGAGCACGACCGCCTGGATCCAGGCGGCCTCGCGCTCGGCCGTCTCGTCCGGTGGGAACTCGGCGGCACGCGGGTAGGGTTGCAGCATGACGGTCTCGCCCGCGACGCCGGCGAGCGGTGCGGCACGCTGCCAGATCTCCTCGGTGATGAACGGCATGAAGGGATGCAGCGCACGCTGCAGCGCCTCGAGCATTACGGCGAGCGTGCGCAGGGTGCCGGCGCGGGCCGCGGGCGCCGACTCGGGCGACTGCAGCACCGGCTTGGTGAGCTCGAGGTACCAGTCGCAGAAGTCGTACCAGGCGAACTCGTAGAGGGCGGCCGCGGCGAAGTCGAAGCGATAGTCGCTGAGAGACTGCGCGACCGTGGCCAGCGCGCGGCCGAAGCGCGCGCGGATCCAGCGGTCGGCCACCGAGAGCTCGACCGGCGCGCCCTGCGCGGGCGGCGGCTGCTCGGCGAGGTTCTGCATGACGAAACGCGCCGCATTCCACAGCTTGTTGCAGAAGTTGCGGTAACCCGCGACCCGCGGCAGGTCGAAGCGCAGATCGCGGGTCGGGGAGGCGAGCGCGGCGAAGGTGAAGCGCAGCGCATCGGTGCCGTGCGCTGCGATGCCGTCCGGGTACTGGCGGCGCGTGGCCTTTTCGATCGAGGCGGCGAGCTTCGGCTGCATGAGCCCGCTGGTGCGCTTCTCGACCAGCGCCTCGAGCGCGATGCCGTCGACGATGTCGAGCGGGTCGATCACGTTGCCCTTGGACTTCGACATCTTCTCGCCGCGCTCGTCGCGGATGAGACCGGTGATATAGACGTCGCGGAACGGCACCGCCCCCATGAATTTCAGCCCCATCATCATCATGCGTGCGACCCAGAAGAAGATGATGTCGAAGCCGGTCACGAGCACGCTCCCGGGGTAGAAGCGCGCGAGCTCCGGAGTGTCTTCAGGCCAGCCGAGCGTCGAGAACGGCCACAGGGCCGAGGAGAACCAGGTATCGAGCACATCCTCGTCCTGGCGCAGCGGCACGCGCGCATCGAGCCCGTGGCGCGCGCGCACCTCGGTCTCGTCGCGGCCGACGTATACGTTGCCGGCGCGGTCGTACCATGCCGGGATGCGGTGGCCCCACCACAGCTGCCGGCTCACGCACCAGTCCTTGATGTTGCGCATCCACTCGAAATAGGTGCGCGTCCAGTTCTCCGGCACGAAACGCGTGCGCCCGTCCTCGACGGCGGCGAGCGCCGGCTGCGCGAGCGGTGCGATCTTCACGTACCACTGATCGGTCAGCCAGGGCTCGAGCACTGCGCCGCTGCGGTCGCCGCGCGGGATCACCAGTTTGTGCGGCTCGACGCGCTTGACGAGTCCAGCCGCCTCGAGCTCGGCCACGACGCGCTTGCGCGCCTCGAAACGGTCGAGGCCGCGGAAGCGTTCCGGCACCGAGTCATTCAGCGCGGCGCGTTCGGTGAAGATGTTGATGAGCGGCAGGGCGTGGCGCTCACCGATCTCGTAGTCGTTGAAGTCGTGTGCGGGCGTGATTTTCACGCAGCCCGAGCCGAAGTTCGGATCGACATAAAAGTCGGCGATCATCGGGATGGCTCGTCCGGCGATCGGCAGCAGCACGTTGCGGCCGATCAGATGGCGGTAGCGCTCGTCGTCGGGGTGCACGGCCACGGCGGTGTCGCCCAGCATGGTCTCGGGACGCGTGGTGGCGACCACGACGTGGCCACTGCCGTCCTCGAGCGGATAGCGCAGATGCCAGATCTCCCCGTCCTCCTCCTGCGACTGCACCTCGAGGTCGGAGAGCGCCGTGAGCAGCACCGGATCCCAGTTGACCAGGCGCTTGCCGCGGTAGATGAGGCCTTCCGAGTGGAGCCGCACGAATACCTCGGTGACCGCGCGCGACAGGCCCGGATCCATGGTGAAGCGGTCGCGCGACCAGTCGACCGAGTCGCCGAGGCGGCGCATCTGCTCGGTGATCGTGCCGCCGGACTGCGCGCGCCACTGCCACACGCGCTCGATGAACGCCTCGCGGCCGAGATCGGTGCGCCGCTGCCCCGCGGCGTTCAGCTGTCGCTCCACGACCATCTGCGTGGCGATGCCGGCGTGGTCGGTGCCCGGCTGCCAGAGCACATCCTCACCGCTCATGCGGTGGTAGCGCGTCAGCGCGTCCATGAGCGTGTGCTGGAACGCGTGCCCCATGTGCAGCGTTCCGGTCACGTTGGGCGGCGGGATCATGATGCAGTAGGGCGCGCCGCGGCCCGCGGGTGCGAACCAGCCGCGCGACTCCCACCGCTCGTAGATGCGCCGCTCGATGTCCTGCGGCGCGTACACCTTATCCATTGATCGTACGATTATAGCGGCACGCCCGTTCCTCACGGCGCGTGCCGGTGGCGGCCGTGGCCCAAAGCCGCTTGGCGGGCGTCAGCGCTCGGCGCGCCGGATGAGGAAGTCGGCGAGCAGCGGCGTCGGCCGCCCGGTGCTGCCCTTTTGCGCGCCTCCCTGGTAGGCGGTTCCGGCGACGTCCAGGTGCGCCCAGGCGAGGCCCTGGGTGAACTTGCCGAGGAAGGCGGCGGCGGTGATCGCGCCGCCGTCGCGTCCGCCGATATTGGCGAAGTCGGCGAAGTTACTCTTGAGCTGCTCGGCGTAGTCCTCGGTGAGCGGCAGCTGCCAGCAACGGTCGTCGGCACGCACGCCGGCCTCCCGCAGCTGCTCGATGAGCGCCTCGTCGTTGCCCATGAGGCCCGAGTGATGATGACCGAGCGCGACCACGCAGGCACCGGTGAGCGTCGCGATGTCGACCACCGCGGCGGGGCGGAAGCGCCGCGCGTAATGCAGCGCGTCGCACAGGATCAGGCGCCCCTCGGCGTCGGTGTTGAGGATCTCGACGGTCTGGCCCGAGGCGCTGGTGGCGATGTCACCGGGCTTCACGGCCTTGCCGCCCGGCATGTTCTCCACCGCCGCCACGAGCCCCACGATGTGCAGCGGCAGGCGCAGCTCCGCCGCGAGCGTCAGGCAGGCGATCACCGCCGCGGCACCGCTCATGTCGAACTTCATCTCATCCATGCCCGGCGGGTCCTTGAGAGAGATGCCGCCGGTGTCGAAGGTCACGCCCTTTCCGACCAGCACCACCGGCGGCTGCGCGGCCTTGCCGCCGCGGTGCTCGAGCACGATGAAGCGCGGCGGCTGTCGGCTGCCCTGCGAGACGGCGAGCAGGCACCCCATGCGCTCGCGGCGGATCGCCGCCTCATCGAGCACGCGCGCCGTGAGCGACTTGTGCCGCTTGGCGAGCGCCCGCGCCTCTTCGGCCAGGTAGGTCGGCGTGCACACGTTGGCGGGCAGGTTGGCGAGGTCGCGCTGGATGGCGGCGGCGGCGGCGATCGCCGCGCCATGCTTGAAGCCGCGCGCCGCGGCGTCGGCCTTGCGCACCGGTCCGGCGAGCACCTGCTTCAAGGCGGGAGCGGGCGGCTTCTTGCCGGTCTTCAGATCGTTGATGCGGTAGAGTGTGGCGCCGGCGAGCTCGGCGACCGCGCGCCCGAAGTAGTAGTCATCGAGCTCGCGCGCCGCGGGCCGATCGAGCGCCAGCGCGACGCTCGCGATGCGGGTGCGGGCGAGGGCCGTGAGCGCGCTGGCCCACGCGCGCCGCCAGCTGCGGCGCGCCAGCTGCTTGCGCGCGCCGAGGCCCACCAGCAGCACCCGCCGCGCCGGCAGCTCCGTGACCTCGGTGATGAGCAGCGTGTCGCCGGCACGCCCGGCGAAGTCGCCGCGCGTCAGGAGGCGTTGCAGGCGGCCGCCGCAGGCCGCATCGACGGCGCGCGCCTCGGCGCCGAGCTCGCTCTCTTCGAACACGCCGACGACCAGGCAATCGACCGCGAGCGTCGCCAGGCCCTTCGTCCAGACTCCGAATTCCATCCGCTATCCCTTCCCGTTGAGACGCGCGCTCGTCTGATTTACCTTAGTCGCGGCTCTTGAGCGCCTCGCTCCGTTGGTGTTGTTCAGCGCGCGATGTGCTGCGATGGGTATGAGCGCCGTCAAGTGTAACCCAAGAGCCTGCCGGGTTTGCGGCGGCGCGCAGGCGGAGCGTCTTTGGGCACGATTCTCGGACGTTACATTTTGCGAGAAGTGGCCGCGGCATGGGCGGTGGTGACGGCCGTGCTGCTGGTGATCCTGCTCGCCAACCAGGTGGTAGGGGTACTGGAGCGGGCCGCAGCCAACCAGTACCCGCAGAACCTGGTGCTCGAGCTGATCGGCCTTGGCGCGCTGCAGTATCTGTGGGTGCTGCTGCCGGTGGGGCTGCTGCTCGGCGTGATGCTGGCGTTCGGGCGGCTGTATCACGACAGCGAGATGGCGGCAGCGCTCGCCTGCGGCACCGGGCCGGCCACCGTCTACCTGCCGGTGACGTTGCTCGCGGCGCTCCTGACCGCCGCGCTCGCCTGGCTCACCCTGGTACTGGCGCCCGCGGCCACGGTGCGCGCGCTCAACCTGCGCAACGAGGCGCTGCGCGCCGGGCAGCTCGCGCCGATCGCGTCCGGCAAGTTCCGCAGCCTCGGCGGTGGCAGCGCCGTGGTGTATGCGCAGGAGGTCGCCGACGACGGCACCCTCGGCAACGTGTTCGTCGAGCGCAGCAGCGGACGCGAGGTCGAGGTGGCGCTCGCCCGCAAGGCCCGCCGCGAGGTCACGCCGGACGGGCTCACGCACATTCTCACGCTCTATGACGGTGAGCGCTTCGAGGGTGTGCCGGGGAGCGCCGAGTTCCGCATGCTGCGCTTCGCCGAGCACGTCGTGCCGGTGCCGGTGCCGCAGGCGAGCGAGACCGTGACGGCGCTCGAGGCACGCCCCACCGCAGAGCTGCTCGGCTCGCGTTCCCTGCCCGAACAGGCGGAGCTGCAGTGGCGCATCGCCATGCCGCTCACCTGCATGGTGCTGGCGCTGCTGGCCGTGCCGCTGTCGCGCCTCAAGCCGCGCCAGGGGCGCTACGCGCGGGTGTGGATCGCGGTGGTCATCTACTTCCTCTATCTCAACCTCGTGTCCGCCGGCAAGGTGTGGATCGGCCGCGGCACGGTGCCGGTGGTGTTAGGCCTCTGGTGGACGCATGCGGTGGTGGTGCTGCTCGCGCTCGCAGTGATCGTCGGTCCCGGCCTCATGAACCGGCTGCGCTACCGGGTGCGGCGCCAGTGAGCGTGCTCGACCGCTACCTGGTACGGAGCATCCTCGGCTCGGTGCTGCTGGTGATGAGCGTGTTCCTGATGCTCGGGGGACTGTGGTTGCTGATCGATCAGCAGGACGACATCGGCGTCGGACGCTATACGGTGTGGAGCGCGCTCTGGTACACGCTGCTCAACCTCCCGCAGCAGGCCTACGAGCTGCTGCCCATCACGGTGCTGATCGGGGCGCTGCTCGGCCTCGGTTCGCTGGCACGCGGCAGTGAGCTCACGGTGGTGCGCGCGACCGGGATCTCGGTGGCGCGCATCGCCGGCACCACGCTCATCGCGGCGGGCCTCCTGATCGGTGCGGAGCTGGTGCTCGGGGAGTTTCTCGGCCCGCCGCTGCAGCAGGTGGCGCGCGAGCAGAAGGCCTTCAGCAAGCTGAGCAACGTCAGCTTCGGCACCGGCAGCGGCGCCTGGGTGCGCGACGGCGACATGATTCTCAACGTGGCCGGACAGTCCGGTGAGCGGCAGTTCGGCGGCATGCAGATCTTCGAGCTGTCGCCGCAGCACCAGCTGCTCGCGCTGGGCCGCGCCCGGCGCGCCACCGCCGGATCCAATCGCAAGTGGCTGCTGACCGACTACGCCGAATCGCGCTTCGCCGGCGACAGCGTGAGCGCCACGCCGCCCACCGAGCGCATCCTCGAGTCGAACGTCACCGCCGGCTTCCTCGGCCTCGCCGTCCAGGATCCGGATCAGCTCACGATCGGCGCGCTGTGGCGGCTGATCAGCTACTACCGGGCCAACGCGCTCGATGCGCGCGAGTACGTGTTTGCGTTCTGGTCGCGCATCGCGCGCACCGTGGCGATCGCCTTCTGCGCGCTGCTGGCGATACCCTTCGCGCTCGGGCCGCTGCGCTCGACCGGCTCCGGCACGCGCATGCTGCTCGGCCTGGTGCTCGGCATCACTTTTTTCCTGCTGCAGAGACTCATCGAGAGCAGCACGGTCGTGTTTGCGCTGGACCCGGTGCTGCTCGCCTGGCTGCCAACCACACTGCTCGCGGCCGTATCGCTCGGGCTGCTGGCAAAGACGCGTTAGTCGCTCGGGACACCCGTGTCGTGGCGTGGCAGCTGATCGCCGATCGTCGTCCACGGCAGCCGATCCTTCACCCACACGTGCATCCGGGGCGCGAGCAGCGTCGGGTCATCGAGCGAGGCCAGCGTGACGTCGATCTCCGCGGCACGCGCCTCGTTCCGGTAGGTGAGCGAAGTACCGCAGCTCGCACAGAAGCCGCGCCAGACCTGCGCCGATGAGCGGTACTCGCTCAAGCGGCCGCGGGTCATGCGCAGCGCAGCGCGCGCGCACGTCCCCCAGGGAACCATGGGCGCGCCGGTCGCACGGCGGCAGCTCGCGCAATGGCAGTAGCACGGATTGCTGACGGCGCCCTCGATCTGATAGCGCACCGCGCCGCACAGGCAACCGCCGACGTACACGGTTTGAGACATGGCTCATTATCGCGCGCGGCGCGGCGCAGCGATTGCCGCGGCGCACCAGTCCGGCGATTCCAACAGGTGCAGCTTAGGCTGCGGCTGTGCTGTTGGTGAGGCGCGATCGCAGGTCTACACTCCGCCGCTCCCGGAGCGTCGCACCGACGCACCGACTAACTACACCAACAAGAGGGGAGCGAACATGAGAATCACAGTGGCAGCGCTGCTGCTGGTGCCCGCGGTTGCTTTTGCGGGCAGCGCCTTCGATGGCACCTGGAAGACGAAGCTCGATTCGATGCAGACGAGCGGAAGACCGGATTCGTTCCAGCTCGTGAACGGCGAGTACACCTGCTCGAACTGCGACCCGCCTTACACGGTCAAGGCGGACGGCCAGTTTCACGAGACCAAGGGAAATCCATATCACGACTCAGTGGCGGTCAAGGTGCTGAGTCCGACGTCAATCGAGATCACCAGCCGGCTCGCCGGCAAGGTGACCGTGGTAAACACCGTCGAAGCGGCCGGCGACGGCAAGATCCTCAAGGGCAGCTATGTCGACCACACGGGCGCGAAGGAGGCGACGGGCTCCTACACCGAGAAGCGCGTGGCGGCCGGGCCGGCGGGTTCGCACGCCATCTCCGGCAGCTGGAAGCCGGACGTGGCCACCGCAGGGAACGAAGCGGCGCTTATGGTTGGTTATGCGATGACGGCAGATGGCTTCAGCATGCACTGGAACGGCCAGAGCTACGACGCGAAATTCGACGGCAAGGAGTACCCGGTCAACGGTGATCCAAGCCACACGACCGTGACGCTGAAGCGGGTAGACGCGCACACGGTGCTCGAGAGCGATCACCGCCAGGGCAAGGTGACCGATGAGATCCGCCTGGCGGTCGCCGCCGACGGCAAGACCATCAGCGCCGAAGACAAAGATCTGGCTCACGGACAGACGACCACTTACACGCTGGAGAAAGTGAAGTAGTAGAGCAATGTGCGCCGGGGCCCGCGATCCGCGGGCCCCGGGACCCACGTGACTGCAGGGACGACCCGGGGGCGCGCCCGCCTCAGTGCCGGTGGCCGGGGAAGAGGCGACAGTAGATGCAGTCGGCTCCGGTCGGGTTGTCGAGCATGAAGTGGCGCACCCAGTACCCCTCGCCGCGCGAGGCGGCGTGCTCGAAGGACTGGTGCTCGAGATCGTGGCCGACCACCTCGACCGCGCCAGCTCCCTCCAGGATCTCGGCGGCGCGCTCGGTCTCGATCGCGCCGCGCGGATGCACGGTGATCGTGGCGGCACCTCCGTCGACACGCTCGGCGAGGCCCTCGACGAACGGGCGCTCGTCCTCCTTGCTGAGGAGCGTGCGGAAGTACTGCACGAACTTCTCGTGCGCCGAGGCGGCGGGCTGCAGCCCCGCCCGTCCCGGCTCGCAGGACGCGGTGAGCTCGACGCGGTCGGTGGGAAAACCGTCGCTCACCAGGCGGGTGCGGACCCGGTCGGCGGCCGCGTACTCATTGAACACGGCGAGAATGACGGCGCTCATGTTCGCCTCCTTTCGAGCCGCTCCGCAGCGTGCGGCCGCGGCCCAAAAAAGTCTACGCCGGCAGCGCGAGCAGGGACACGACGCGCGATCGATTGCTGCATTGCAACAGTTCCCGCCGGACGGAGGCGAGAAAGCGCAGCAGCTGCGCGGGGGGAGGGTAATTCGCCGGGTGAGGTTCTAGGATCGGTCCATGGTGAGCCCACGCCCACGCCGCCGCGGCCGGCCGCCTCATGCCGACGTCCTGACGCCGAGCGAGTGGCGCGTGGTACATGCGATTCAGCACGGGATGAGCAACCGCGAGATCGCCGCGCGCCGCGGCATCAGCCCCGATGCCGTCAAGTATCACGTGGCGAACGCGCTCGCGAAGCTCGGGGTCGCGAATCGCCAGGCGCTGCGCCGCTGGTTCCGCGAGCCGCGCGACAGTGCGCTCGCCCGCAAGGAGAGACCCATGACGACCCAACTCTCGCTCGGCGCACTCGCGCAGGTTTCGCGCACGGTACGCGATATCCGCGAGTCCAAGGCCTGGTACGGCGAGACCCTAGGCCTGACGCACCTCTACAGCTTCGGTGCTTCCGCGTTCTTCGACTGTGCCGGGACGCGTCTCTACCTGAGCGCGAGCGAGAAGCCGGGACCTGAGTCGATTCTGTATCTGCGCGTCGCCGACATCCGTTCCGCGTACGACACGCTGCGCTCGCGCGGCGTCGAGTTTGTGCAGGCGCCGCACCTCATCCATCGCCATGCCGATGGCACTGAGGAGTGGCTGGCGCATTTCAACGACCCGGAAGGACGCCCGCTCGCCCTGATGTCGCAGGTCGGGCCGTAGCGCCGCGCCTACTTGCCGTTCGGCGCGGCAGCCTTCGCTGCCGGCTTCTTCGGCGCGGGCTTCGGCGGCAGGGGCTGCAGCAGCTCCTCCAGCGTGCGGAAGATCGCCGAGTACTTGTACTCGGGAATCTCGAACTCCCAGCCGCCGAGCCGCGTATTGAGCTGCTGCGACTCTGCCTCGGCGTCCTTGGCGCTCGCGCTTGCCTTGAGCGAGAGGAAGGCGTGCGCTCCGTCCTTGCGGCCCGCGGCCTCGATCTCGAGTCCGTCGAAGGTGCGAAACACGGCGTGCGAGAGCTTGCCGCCCGCCGGCGCCGCGGCTTTCTGCACGTCCTCGAGCATGAGCGAGCTCAAGGCCGCGGCGATCGCGTCGGCGGCGCCGGCGCTGGTCAGCGCGCGGCCCTTCGGGATGGGCGCCACGGTGAAATCCGCCTGCTCCTTCTTATCGCGCGTCGCTGTGAACGCCTGGCCCTCGGCCGGCTTCTCCTCCACCTGGCGCACACGTGCGACGGGCAGGTCGATGACCGAGCGCTCGAGCCAGGTCTTGGGATCGGCATCGAGCGTCAGGAGCGGAGCCGCCAGGAGCGAGGGCACGGTGCCGGCGACCCGCACGTAGCCCGACTTGCCGCTCGAGCTCTTGCCGACGATGAGCGAGAAGGTGCGTGTCGGCGTGACGGCGTCGATCTGCGTACCGGTGGCCGTTGGTGAGCTCACGTCCTCCACGCCGAGCTGCGGGTAGTTCGCCGGGAGCCGTGTCTTCTCCTCGACGACGTTCAGCGCCCCGAGATCGAGCAGGAGCTTGCGCACCTTGCCGGGCTCGGCGGCCCAGTCGCGCTCACCGACCACCCAGCCATGGCTCGCCTTCTTCAGGCTGGTGCGCGTGCCGTCACCGCGGCGCAGGTCGACCTCGGTCACTTGGTTGACCGCGTGCTCGAAGCCCGGCAGGACCAGGTCTCCGGCGAGCGTCGCACGGTCGAGGTGGCGCTTGGAGGAGAGCCAGATCGCAAACACGATCAGCGCCAGCCCGCCGGCGAGCAGCAGCGCGGCGCGGCGCGGCGTCATGGCCGCTGCTCCGCGGCCGGCCGGCGGCGCGAGCGGCGGCGCCAGGCCGCAAAGGCGAGCGCCAGCAGCGCGAAGGCCGCCGGAACCAGGATGATGTCCACGATCTTGATCTCCGTGCCGAGTGTGCGGATGTCCTGATCGAGCCCGGCGCGCACCGCGCGCAGCTCCTTGCGGATGCGGATCTTCTCCTGCGCGAAGTGCTCGATCTCCTGCTGCTCCGCAGGCGTGACGATCAGTCCATTCTGATCGCCGCCGCCGCCCTTCGATTGCAGCGCGCTCAACTTCTGCTCGGTGGCCTGTAGCTGGTGCTCGAGCTCCTGTTCCTTGTCGCGGAAGCGATCGTCGGCGGCGCGCCGTAGCTTCTCGACGCGCTCGAACGGGCGGGTGAAGGTCGCGCGGCCGCGCACGCTGATCAAGTCGGCACTGCCGGCGAGGTTGTCGAGGGCGTTCAGCACCAGGTCGCCATTGCTGGCCCAGGCCTGCACCAGACGCTGGCCGAAGAACTCCTGCGCGTGCACCCACAGGTAGTCGGCCAGCAGGTCGGCGTCGGCGATCACGACGAGATTGAGCGGCTTGGCGGAAGCCTTGAGCGGCGCCTCCCCGGACGGCAGGGTGACTCCGGCCGGGGCGCCCGCGGGGAAGGCGCTGGTGACATTGCCGGTGACGCGCGCGGCGATCGTGTAGCGCTCGCCGCTCGGCTTGAAGCCCTCACGGAGCGTCCCGGGATCGAACAGCATGCGGAACCGCTCCACGGGCAGCAGCGCCGCATCGGTGCTCGAGGAGAGGAGCGGCTCGAACCTGGTCGCCGCGCCCTTGACCGCCTCGAGGTGGCCCGCCATGGCGACATTGATGTTGGAGAGGCCCGCGGTGATCACGTCTTGGGCGGCGAAGGTCGTCTTGTCGAGGCCGAGCACGCCGAGATGCTCGGTCGGCGGCTCGCCCTGATGCATGGACACCGAGAGCGCATGGCCGCGGTCGGCGACCACTTTGGTCGCATCGAACTGCACACCCCAGGCGGCGAGCAGCTCCGGCAGGCTCGAGGACTTGTCGGCGCCCATGGCCGACATCGGGTTGCGCGGGTCGGCGCCGGCGGTATCGGACTCGCACATCGGGTCGACGAACACCAGGATGTGGCCGCCCTTGAGCGCGTACTGGTCGATCGCGAAGCGGGTCGCCGGCGAGAGATTCTTCGGGTGCACCAGCACCAGCACGTTCACATCGGGGTCGATCTTGGTGGCGGTCGGCTCGAGCGGCCGCACCTCGAACAGCTGCTCCGCCTGCCCGTAGATCACCCACGGCTCGCGCATCTGCCCGGTCTGCGGATCGAAGCCCGGCCCCATCGGCAGGGTGGACAACCAGGCCAGCACGGGCTTTTTCGGGTTGGCGAGCTGATACACCAGACGCACCACGTCGTATTCGAGGAACTGCTCCTTGTTGGGGTCGAAGAACTCGATCGCCGCGTGGCCGTCGGTGGAGTTGGTTCCGGCGAGCCCGAAGTAGAACTGCGAGCCCGTGGCGCCCATCGGCACGCCGCGCACGCCGAGCTCGGCGGCCCGGTCCTCGTCCTCCGAGAACGGCTGCGGATCGATCACGTGCAGATGCAGCTTGCCGTTGGAGCGTGCCGCGAGCTCCTCGAGGAACTCGCGCACCCGCACCCCGTAGGTCTTCAGCTGCGGCAGCTGGCCGGCGGCCTTCTCCGAGAAGAAGAAGTAGAGGTTGATCGGCTCGCGGATGCTCTTGAGGATGCGCTCGGTGCCCGGCGCGGTGGAGTACAGGTGGTTCTGGGTGAGGTCGACACGCCAACCGCGCAGCGCGTAGTTGAACAGCACCGTGAGTGCGATGAACAGCAGGGCGACCGCCAGCAGCGTTACGCCGCCCAGGGTGGAGCGTTTCGTCATGGTGCTAGTCCGCCTTACGCAGCTCGAGAGCGATGGCCGTGGCGAGCAGGAAGAAGCCGATCAGCATCGCGAAATACAGCAGGTCGCGCACGTCGATCACTCCCTTCTCGATCGACTGGAAGTGGGTGAGGAACGAGAGCGATGCGATCGCATCGGTGAGCGCCTGCGGCGCCCAGCCGCGGAACAGGTCGAGCACCAGCGGGAAGCCCGCCAGCAGGAACACGAAGCAGGCGACCACGCCGAGGATGAAGGCCACCACCTGGCTGCGGGTGAGCGCCGACATGCACGAGCCGATCGCGAGGAAACCGCCGGCGAGCAGCAGGCTGCCGAGGTAGGCGGCCAGGATCGCGCCGTTGTCGGGGTGGCCGAGGTAGTTGACGGTGATCCACAGCGGGAACGTGAGGGCGAGTGCCAGCGCCGTGAAGATCCACGCCGCCAGGAACTTGGCCGTAACCGCCTCGCGCAGCGTAACCGGCTGCGTCATGAGCAGCTCGATGCTGCCGGACTTGCGCTCCTCGGCCCACAGCTTCATGGAGACCGCCGGGATCAGGAACAGGTACAGCCACGGATGGAAGGTGAAGAACGGCTCGAGATCGGCCTGGCCGCGCTCGTAGAAGCCGCCGAGATAGAAGGTGAAGGCGTTCGCCAGCACCAGGAAGATGAGTATGAAGACGTACGCCAGCGGGGTCGCGAAGTAACTCGCGAGCTCGCGGCGCATGATGATGCCCACGTTGCGCATTGCTTCAGCTCGGTCAGGCGGTGATGGTGCGGAATACTTCGTCGAGGCGGCCGGATTCGAGGTGCAGCTCCTTCAGCCTGAGCCCCTGACGGGCCGCGAGCTCGGACAGCGCCGGCAGGATCGTGGCCCCGGCCTTCGGCAGCGCCGTGAGGCGCGCGTCGCGCTCGCTCACCTCGAGGTCGGCCACGGCCGGGAGCGAGGCCAAAGCGCTGCGCGCCGCGGCGAGCTGCCCCGGGTCGTCGAGCTGCATCGACACGGCGTTGTGATAGCGCGAGCGGGCCGCGAGGCCGGCCGGCGTGTCGTCGGCGACGATGCGGCCGCGGGCGATGATGATCGCGCGCGTGCACACGGCATCGACCTCTTCGAGAATGTGCGTCGAGATCACGATGATCTTGTCGCGCGCCATGTCGTTGATGAGCGTGCGCACCTCGTGTTTCTGATTTGGATCGAGCCCGTCGGTGGGCTCGTCCAGGATCAGCACCGGCGGATCGTGCACGATCGCCTGCGCCAGGCCGACGCGGCGCCGGAAGCCCTTCGACAGCGTCTCGATCGTCTGGTCGAGGACACCGCCGAGCTGCAGGTGCTCGATCACGTGCGCGAGACGCGCGCGGCGGCGCTCGCCCGCGAGCGCCCGCAGGTCGGCGATGAAGGCGAGAAAATTGCGCACGGTCATCTCGCCGTAGCTCGGCGCGCCCTCCGGCAGATAGCCGAGCGCCGACTTGGCGGCGAGCGTATCGCTGCCGATGTCGTGCCCGCAGATGCTGCCGCTGCCCGAAGTCGGCGTCACGAAGCCGGCGAGCATGCGCATGGTGGTGGTCTTGCCGGCGCCGTTGGGGCCCAAGAACCCGAGCACTTCGCCGGGTCCGACCTGGAAGGTGACATCCTCGACGGCCGCGAGCGGGCCGTAGCGTTTGGTGAGATGTTCGGTCTTGATCATGTCGGATGCGGTCTAGAGATAAGGGCTGCGCGGCAAAGTTCCGCGGATTTTTTGAGCGCGCGATTGTGACGGGAGCCGCGGCGGATTTCCAATACCGGCGCTGGCGTGCTGGAATCACAATATATTACGCTGATAAAACAATAGCGTACGGTGTATATATCATGTTATCTAGATGAACAGAGCGCAGAGCGCCGGTCATCGATCCGCCACCGGCGCGTCATCTGCGCGTCAAGACGCCCCGACAGACTGCACCCCCCGGGCCTCAGTCCCCTTCCGAGGAGGCGCGGATGAAGTCTTCGGGCGTCACTGCCGGCCGGGCTCTCACGCGGGCGCCTGGCGCCGAGGACGTACTCAACGTCGACAACGAGCTCGAGCGCGGCGCGCCCTTCTGCGCCAATTCCGTGTGCGCGCTGCACGTGCGCCTCGCCGACTCACAGGTCGAGGGAGGCGGCAACTGGGTACGCCTGCCTGACGGACGCATCTTCGGGCGCGGCCGCTACGGGGGCGAGCTGCTGTGCGATGCCTGCGGCACGCGCCGCGGCCCGGTACGGCTCGACTCGCGCGTGCGCTGCGCCTGAAGGCGCGCGGGCGAACTCGAGGCTACGCCCGGTATTCGAAGCGGTGGCGCAGCCGCCAGTAGAGGATGCACATCGCCCCGCCCGCCATGCCGCCCAGGTGCGCAAAGTGCGCCACTCCGGCCTCCGTGCCGGTCACTCCGAAGAACAGCTCGAGCAGTCCGTAGAGAGTCACGAACAGCCACGCCGGCATCGGGATCGGTGGGAACAGCAGAATGATGCGCTGGCGCGGGAAGTACCAGGCGAAGGCGAGCAGGATCCCGAAGACTCCGCCCGAGGCGCCGATCACCTCCTCGTTGACACCCGCGCCGCGCTGCGCCAGGAGCTGTGTGAGCGCCGCCGTCAGCACGCACACCAGATAGAACGTCACCAGGCGGCGCGCGCCCCAGTACTGCTCGAGCGCCCGGCCGAACATGAAGAGCGCGAACATGTTGAAGAAGATGTGCGCCAGGTTGCCGTGCAGGAACGCGTAGGTGATGAGCTGCCACGGCCTGAACTGGGGGCTGCCGAGCGGCCAGAGCGCGAACAGCTGTGCGATCTGCTGACCGGCGACCTGCTGCAGCAGGAACACGCCGATGTTGATGAGGATCAGGGCCCGCGTGGCGGGCGGTATCGATGCGAACATCTGCCGAGTTTACCGGTGTCGCAGCGCGAAATGGTACGCACTGCCTGTCAGCGGCCGTCAGGCCGCGGCGCGCAGCGACTCGCGCAGGAAGGCGATCAACGGCGGGCTGGCGCTGTGGGTGACGTTGAAGCGCAGCCACTGCCGGCAACCCGCCGCGGGTGAGAAGAGCGAGCCGCGGGCGAGCAGGATCGAGCGCGTGCGCGCCGTGCGCACCAGCTCCTCGACCGGTGCGACCTCCGGCACCCGGCCCCAGAGGAAGAGCCCCGCGCCCTCGGCCGGCTCGAACTCGATGCCGGCGGACTCGAGCGCGGTGCGCGCGTCGCGCCGCATGCGTGCGAGGCGCGCGCGCGTATGCTCGACGTGGCGCTTGTAACGGCCGCCGTCGAGCACTTCCGAGACGAAGGACTCGAGCAGCATCGAGCCCGAGAGCACCGACAGCACCTTGCGCTCGACGAGCTGCGCGATCAGCTGCGCATCGGCCGCCACGTAACCGACCCGCAGCGCCGGTCCGATGAGCTTGCTATAGCTGCCGACGTAGATGACCTGACGCAGCCCGTCGATCTGCGCGAGGCGCACCGCCGGGCCTTCGTACAGGTCACCGTAGACATCGTCCTCGATGACCGCGAAACCGTACTGCTCGGCGAGCGACAGGATCCGGTGGCAGGCGGCAGGGTCGGCGCTCGAGCCGGTCGGGTTGTGCAGCAGCGTCTGCATGAAGAAGGCGCGCGGCCGGTGCGCACGGCAGGCGGCTTCGAGCGCCTCGAGGTCGGGGCCGTCGGCGCGGCGCGGCACGGGGATGAGGCGCACGTGATGGGCGCGCAGCTGCTCGAACAGCACGAAGTAGCCGGGATCCTCCACCAGCACCGGGTCTCCCGGCGCGAACAGGATGCGCGCCAGCAGATCGAAGGCCTGGCTCGCGCCGTAGGTGGTCACGATGTTGGCCGCGCCGGCTGCGATCCCGTGCTGCACCAGGCGCGCGGCGATCTGCTCGCGCAGCTCCGCGAGTCCCTGCGGCGGGCAGGGGAGCCAGGGCTGCGCGCGCCGTCCGCGCGTGAGGCGCGTCAGCACGCCCGCGGAGCCCGACTCGAGCAGCCAGTTCTCCGGCAGGAAGCCCGAGCCGGCCGGTACGATGTCGCCGCCGTGGGCCATGCAGAGGCTTGCGAGCGCGACGGCGTCGTTGGCGGACTCCGGCGTCGCTTCCACCGCGACCAGCGGCGCCACCATGCGCCGCTGCGCGACGAAGAAGCCGCGCCCGGCGCGCGACTCGAGCAGCCCGCGCGCCACCAGCCGATCGTAGGCGTCGACCACGGTGAAGGCGCTCGCGCCGATCAGGCGCGCGAGCTTGCGGATCGAGGGGAGCCGCGTGCCGGTCGGCAGCCGACCCGCGCGCACGAGCTCGGTGATGCGCTCGCAGATCTGATCGACCAGGGGTACGGCGGATGTCCGCGACAGCTCGAACATGAGTGGCCTCGGCTACCTCACCATCATGACCGCCGTCACAGCGAGCGCAAGGGCCATCGCGGAGTTGAAGGCGAGGCGCCCGCCGGGGAGCGCCAGCAGCGCCCGCAACGAGGTACCGAAGAGCGCCCACACCAGCACACAGGGTGCAGGGATCAGCACTCCCCAGAGGAGCATGTAGCCGGCGGCCGCGGCGGGGCCGAGCTCGGGCGGCATGAAGAGCGTGGCGGCGGTCAGAGTCATGACCCACGCCTTGGGGTTCAGGAACTGAAAGGCCGCCGCCTCGAGGAAGGTGACCGGCCGGGGCGCGTGCCGGGCAGCGGCCTGCGCGGGCCGCAGCAGCCGCCAGCCGAGCCAGATGAGGTAGGCGGCGCCGACCCAGCGCAGTCCCTCCTGCAGGTGCGGCCAGCGGCTGAAGATCGCGCCGAGGCCGGCGCACACGGCGAGCATCTGCAGTGCGAATCCCCCGCAGATGCCGAGCATGTGGGGGAGCGTGCGCCGCAGGCCGAAGTGGGCACCCGAGGCCGTCAGCATCACGTTGTTGGGACCGGGCGTAATCCACATTACACAGGAGTAAGTGGCGAAGGGCAGTGGGTTGATCATGCGCACAGCTTGGCGCAGCGCACGCGCCGAGCGGCAGGTACGCTCGCGGCGTACGCGCCGCGCACTGTACCGGCGCCCCCGCCGGTACGCTCGTGGAGGCGATATGATGTCCTCATGAGCGAAGCCTTCATCTGCGATGCCGTGCGCACCCCGATCGGCCGCTACGGCGGGGCGCTGGCGGCGGTGCGCACCGACGATCTCGCGGCGCTGCCGATCGCCGCGCTCCTGAAGCGCAACGCGACACTCGATCCTCAAGCCGTGGACGAGGTGCTGCTCGGCTGCGCCAATCAGGCGGGCGAGGACAACCGCAACGTGGCGCGCATGGCGGCGCTGCTCGCGGGGCTCCCGGTCTCGGTACCGGGCGCGACCGTCAACCGGTTGTGCGGCTCGGGCCTCGACGCGCTGGCGATGGCGGCGCGCGCCGTGCGGGTCGGTGAGGCGCAGCTCGTCGTGGCCGGCGGCGTCGAGTCGATGTCGCGCGCACCGTTCGTGCTGCCGAAGGCGGACGCCGCCTTCGCCCGCCACGCCGAGATCCACGACACCACCATCGGCTGGCGCTTCGTGAACCCGCGCATGCGCGAGCGCTACGGTATCGACTCCATGCCGGAGACCGGCGAGAACGTGGCCGCCGAGTACCACATCTCGCGCGCCGATCAGGATGCCTTCGCGCTGCGCAGCCAGCAGCGCACCGCCGCCGCCTACGCGCGCGGCTTCTTCGCCGCCGAGCTCATGCCGGTCGAGATCCCGCAGCGCAAGGGCGCACCTAAGGTGGTGGAGCGTGACGAGCATCCGCGCGCCGATACGACGCTCGCGCAGCTCGCCGCTCTCCCCACGCCGTTCCGCGCCGCAGGCACGGTCACCGCCGGCAACGCCTCCGGCGTCAACGACGGTGCCTGTGCGCTCCTCGTCGCCTCCGAGGAGAGCGCGCGGCGGCACGGGCTCACGCCGCGTGCGCGCGTGGTCGCGGCCGCCACGGCCGGCGTGGCGCCGCGCATCATGGGAATGGGACCGGCGCCCGCCAGCGCCAAGGTGCTCGCTCGGGCCGGACTTGCGCTCGGCCAGATGGACGTGATCGAGCTCAACGAGGCCTTTGCCGCCCAGGCGCTTGCCGTCCTGCGCGAGCTCGAGCTTCCCGACGACGCCGGCCACGTGAATCCCAACGGCGGCGCCATCGCGCTCGGTCACCCGCTCGGCATGTCGGGTGCGCGACTCGCGACCACGGCGGTGAATCAACTGGTCGTGACCCGCGGCCGCTATGCGCTCTGCACCATGTGCATCGGCGTGGGGCAGGGAATCGCCGTCATTCTCGCGCGGGTGTGACGGCCCAGGGGAGCGAGTCGAGGTCGAGGTTGCCGCCGCTCAGGACCACGCCCACACGCCGGCCGCGCATGCCGGCGTGCCCGGAGGCGATGGCGGCGTAGGCCGCGGCGCCCGAGGGCTCGACGATGATCTTCAGCACCTCCCAGATGCGGCGCATCGCCGCGACGATCGCTGCATCCGACACGGTCACGATGTCCTCGACGTGAGAGCGAATCTCGGCGAACGGGTGTACGCCGATCGTGGCACGCAGCCCGTCGGCGATGGTGGTGGGATGCTCGCACGGCACGATCTTGCCGGCGCGCAGCGAGCGCGCGGCATCATCCGCTCCCTCCGGCTCCACGCCGAGCACCCGCACCCCGGGCCGCATCGAGCGGGCCGCGACCGCGATGCCGCTCAAGAGCCCGCCGCCGCTCACCGGCGCGAGCACGATGTCCAGATCCGCGACCTGCTCGAGGAGCTCTACGCCGACCGTCGCCTGTCCTGCCATCACGGTGAGGTCGTCGTAGGGATGGATGAGGACCGCGCCGGTCGCGGCCATCACCTCGCGGGCGGTGCGCTCACGCGCCGCCAGCGTCGGCTCGCACAGAGTGATGATCGCGCCCTCGCGCTCGACGGCGGCGCGTTTGGCGAGCGGCGTGTTCTGGGGCATGACGATGTAGGCGGGGATGCCGCGCAAGCGCGCCGCCCGCGCCAGCGCCGCCGCGTGATTGCCGGATGAATGGGTGGCGACGCCGCGGCGCGCCTGCGCCTCGGTGAGGCCGAACACGGCGTTCGAGGCACCGCGCGCCTTGAAGGCGCCGCCCTTCTGAAAATTCTCGCACTTGAAGAAGAGCCGGGCCCCGGCGTGCTCATCGAGCGTCGTGCTGGTGAGCACCGGGGTCGTGTGGATGAACGGCGCGATGCGCGCGCGCGCCGCTTCGATCAGCTGCCAGGTGAGGCCGGGAGGGTGGTTGCCCATGCCGCGGGCAGCATGGGGAGGCCCTCAGAGCACGTCAAGCCTGTGGCCGGCGAGCGCGGCGCAGCGGCCGTCGATGGCAGCCGTGTGGGAGGGGGTGCAGGTGCGCTGCCGCTCGAGATCGAGCCGCGCGAGGGCCGCGGCCGCATTGACGACCGCAGGATCGCGGGCCGGGGCCGCCGCCGCGGTGGTCGCGGGCCGGAGCAGCGAGAGAATGGCATCCGTCGTGAGCCGCGCGGGCGTCGCCGACAGCAGCAGCGCGATCACGCCGGTGATCTCGGCTGCGGCCACCGAGGTTCCGGACTCGAAGTCGTACTGCGCATCCGGCCGCAGCGTCATCACGTGCCGGGCCGGGGCAGCGAGCGCGCCGGGGGGGACGTCGCTCTCGCTGCCCGCGGCCCCGATGACCCCAGGGATGGCCGTGGGGAAGCCGCCGCTCGCGTCCGTGGCGCCGACGAAGATCACGCCGCGCCGCAAGCCCGTCTCGATGAGCGCGGCCAGGAGCGGGTCCGCGGGTCCCGCCACGCTCAGATTGACCAGCGGTGCGCCGGATTCGAGCGCCGCGGCGAGCGCCTTGGCGAGCGTGAAGGTGTTGCAGGCTGCGGCGTCGCTGTCGGGTGCGAGCTGCCAACAGGCCTCGAAGACCTCGACCTGCGCGCGCGGGGCGATGCCGACGATACCGACGCCGTTATTGGCGACGGCGGCCATGATGCCGGCCATCGCGGTGCCGTGGCGCTGCCCGCGCACCGCGCCGCGCGCGGTCTCGGTGAAGGAATGGCTGCGGACGATGCGCCCGGCGAGGTCCGGGTGCCGAGAGTCGACTGCGGTGTCGATGAGCGCAATGCGCACGCCCGCTCCCTGGGCGCGGCGGTGTGCCTCAGGGATGCCGAGTGCCGGCAGATTGGTCTGCAGGTCGACGAGCGGATCGTTATAGAGCGGAGCCGCGGGCGGACCGCTCAAGGTATGAAACTCGTGCAGCGGCTGCGCGAGCGCCACCCGGGGATCGCGCGCGAGCGCGGCCAGCACCTCGGCGGCCGGCCGGCCGCTGGTGATCTCGTAGACGACGCAATGCAGGGCGAGCTCGCGGATCGGCCAGCTCGCCACCTCGCGCAGCGCGTACTCGGAGGCGACGCTGCGCGAGAGCTGCTCGGCGCCCTGGGACACGCGGTAGCCGCTTCCCGTGTAGCGCCGCCCGGTCGACCCGGCGGGCGCGGGTCCGCTGCTCGGCTGGTTGGCGAAGGCGACGACGATGCGGGTCGGGGTGGCGGGTGAGGCTGCGGCGGCGCTCGCCTGCCCGGCAGCCGGCTCGAGCGCGTGAGCCGCGCACGCCGCCGCGCAGGTGAGCGCGAGCGTCGGCAGCCAGGGGCGCGCGCTCACGCGCAACTCACGGCTTGCGTAGCGCTGCCGGCTCGCGTGCAGCGGCGGGCGATGCGCCGCCCGGCAGGGGCTCGATCCAGCGCACATGCGGATCGCTCTGCAGCCGCTGCGCGAGCGCGCGCAGCTGGCGGGCGGCCTCATCGGGGGTTGCAGGCCCACCGCTCGGCGCCACGCCGAACACCCCGCTCGCGTCCGGGCCCTCCACCACGCGCGCGCCCGCGACGAGCAGCGCCTCCTCGGCTGCGCCGATCGTCAGCGAACGGTCGAAGGCAATGTGCAGCACGCCGGGGGCGGCGGCTGCGGGGGCGGTGTGCGTGAGATAAAGCGGTTGCGACCAGCGATAGGCGGTCACGGCGAAGGTGCCGAGGCCGACCGACAGCACGAAGCTCGCAGCCCAGGCGAGTCCCGGAGGTCGCCAGGACGCGCGCGCGCGTGCCGCCCGGGCGAGCGGCGCGACCGACGCCGCTGCCTTCGGCGCGGGTGCGGCGTCGATGCGCTCCATGAGCTTGCGGAACGAAGGACCGGGCGCGTGCGTCACCCGTTCGGGCTCGGTCAGGAGGCTCGACCAGCGACGCTGCTGGGCCAACTCTCGAGCGCACGCGGCGCAGCCGCGCACGTGCTCCTCGAGCTGTGCCCGCTCGGTGCCGCTCAGTCGCCCGTTGACGAGCCAGGGCAGGAGGAGCCACGACTCATCGTGCGACAAAGCCGGGCTGGCGCTCATGATGCCTCACTCCCCGTCGTTCCGCGCCGCTGCGACCCGGCAGGCGCTCCGGAAAGCTCCGGGAGCCGCCGCTGGAGCTTCGCGCGCGCATGAAACAGGCGCGTCTTAACCGTATTGACCGGACACTTCATGATCGCTGCAATCTCCTCGCACGAATGCCCGAGCTCGTAGCACAGCTCGACCGCCAGGCGCTGCTCCACCGGCAGCTCCCCGAGCGCAGCCCCAAGCCAGTCGCGCAGCTCCTCCCTGCGCGCCGGCTCCTCGCTGGTAAGTGGGAATGAGGGCGGCTCGAGGTTCTGTCGGGCGCGGGTGCGTGCGGCGCTGCGGAACGCGTTGCGTGCCTTGCGGTACGCGATCCCGAGTATCCAGGTCGAGGGCTGCGAGTCGCCGCGGAAGTCCCGCGCGTTCTGCCATACGACCCAGAACGTGTCGTTGATGATCTCCTCCGCGAGGTCATAGCGCCGGGTGAGGCGGGTCAGAAAGCGGCCCAGGCGGCGATGGTAGAGGTTGTAGAGCTCCTCGAAGGCGCGGCGATCGCGGCGCGCCACGCGTTCGATGAGCTCGGCCTCGCGCGCCGCAGAACTGCCGCGCGTCCCGCCCGCCGCCGTGTCGTTGTAGCTGCTCACCTCGATTAGCGCCCTTCCGCAGGTAAGTGTCCACGCCCGGCGCCTGGGTTCAACCTCGGGGCAATAAGTTCAGAACTGCCAGGTGAGGGTGCCGGCGAGGCGGTTGGCGAGCGGGTAGGGGAAGAGCTCCTCGGCCCGCTCCTGAGTCGCGAAATAGCCGACGTCCACGCGCCAGCGCCGCCATTCGAGTGCCAGGCCCGCGTTGCCATAGAGGTACCCCAGGGCCGGAGGAGGCCCGTGATCGGGCCGGCTCGAGTAGTAGTAGCCGGCGGCGGCCGTCAGGTACAGGTTCCCGCCAAAGAGCCCGCCGCGCAGCAGCCACTGTCCGGAGCCGTCGGCGACCAGGGCGGCGCTGCGATAGACGTAGTAGTACGACGGATACGGCGAGTAGCGCACTGCGTTCGGAATCACGGCGAGAGAGAGCGTGTAGCGATCGAGCCAGGTGAAGGCCGCGGCGATCTCCTGGTAGTCGTCCGAATGACGGGGGGAGCCCCCGACGTAATAAGCGGCGCGGCCGCTCAGCGTGACGCTCCAGGCGCTGCCGAGCCCGATGTGCTGGCCGAGGTACAGCTGCACCTCGGCGTCCGTGCCGGGCGCCAGGTCGCTGTCGCGCGTCGAGGCCCAGACGCCCGCAAACGTGCCTCCGGAGCTGCTCGCATGCAGGTCTCCCTGGAGCGCCCCGTGGCCGTCGCTCTGCGAGACGCCGCGGTAGAGGTAGTCGCTCGTCGCGGCGAGGTTGCCGCCGACCGGGCCGGTGTCTCCTTGAGCGCCGGCCGGCGGTGGCACGAGGAGCGCCAGCGCGCAGACCCACAGGCCCTCAGGTCCGGCGACCCGCCTGTGTGCAGCGATCACGTTTAGGCCTGTTCAACCATGCGGACGGGCTTATACAAGGCGCCCCTGGGGCGTCGGACGTATACTTCCGGTCTTATTATGCAGACGCTTAATCCGGCCGATACCGCGACGGTGCGGCGCATCGTCTCCGAGCTGAAGGGAAGACCGGGCCCGCTGCTCGAAGTACTGCACGCCGTGCAGGCCGCCCTGGGTTACGTTCCTGCCGCCGCGGTACCGCTGGTAGCCGACGGACTCAATCTCTCGCGCGCCGAAGTGCACGGGGTCGTCACCTTCTATCATTACTTTCGCCATTCCGCGCCGGGCGAGCACAGGGTGAGTCTCTGTCAGGCCGAGGCCTGTCAGTCGCGGGGCGCCGAGGCGCTCGCGAACCATGCACGGGCGCGGCTCGGAATCGACTTCCATGCCACGACGCCCGACGGGCGCTTTACCCTCGAACCCATCTATTGTCTCGGTAATTGCGCCTGCTCGCCCGCCGCGATGATCGACGGGCGCCTGCACGGGCGAGTGACGCCCGAGCGCTTCGACGCGCTGATCGCGGAGCACTCCTGA
>Ga0335085_10003828_pt1 | contig 25533 bp, 28 predicted proteins | sample Lox_Sample_45_FD_206712 | JGI IMG/M metagenome (GOLD analysis project Ga0335085, IMG submission 206712) | Soil microbial communities from Loxahatchee National Wildlife Refuge, Florida, United States - Lox_Sample_4.5 | ecosystem: Environmental > Terrestrial > Soil > Wetlands | place: USA...
ATTATCCTCCAGGAAAGAGGTACATTCCAGCTTTATCGTAAGTGTGGCGGGGGACGGCCGATTCCCGGTATCATGACTCTATACCACTGCGGGAGTGGCGGAACTGGCAGACGCGCAAGACTTAGGAACAGAAACTCGCCCTTGCAAACAAAGGGCCTAGTCTCGAAACACGGCACTTAACTCACCGAACTACACCGAACCTCACCCATCGCTGCGGGCCGCTTACTCATAGTTCATTCAAAGGCTTTCTGGCTCGCTGATGTGCGGTTCGCACCTAGGATTTGACTCCCTACGCACGGAAATGAACGAAACATCTGAACGAAAGCGCCGAACGGGGCGCGGCAAGTTGGTGTTTGTCAAGCATCAACGCAACAATCCACGATCAGCCGAGCTTGACCCGGAGGCCACGCGCTCGACGGACCAGACCTTAACGGAAATCTCGCTCAAGAGCGCAAACTCCGACAACAACGCAGCCATTCTCCGCGAACGGGAGAAGACCGCCGACAGATGCGAGCACATCAAGAGCGGGCTGCCAGCAAAACAGAAAGACGCTCTCCTAAAGGTATTGGAGGCTGAACCCGAATACGGCGAGTCACTCCGGGAGATTGCCGACAGAGTAGGTCTCCATGCGACACAGATTAGTCGCGCATTCGAGGCCGCGCGAAAGGGCGATAAGCGATGGATTTTTTTCAAGCAAGCCAGTCATCCAAGGCGGGCGTACAGACCCTACAACCCACGCTGTGTCCCTATGGAAACGATAATGATGCCGCATCAGGGCCCTATCCTCTACACCATCACGGTTCCAGACAGACTCATCGGCACCGCTCCAGTCGTGAACAAAATGCCCTCACCCAAGACGCCGGTGGATCTCGATTTGTCTGAATTGCAAAGCCAATCTCAAAATGCGCGAGCAGAAAACACACCAAGCTCGGGTCCAAAGCCCCAATCCCACGTTGCCCTTTGGCTTCCAGGCCATGAGGCTCGATCTTTGCCAAACTCGCCGAGAATCGGGTTGAACTTCGGCAAACTGAAACAACTATTTTCCTCGTGTTTTCAATGGGTTAGGGGAAGATTCACAGCATTCCTTGGCCTTAGGCACCCCGCTTATAGGGACGAATCAATTCGAGCAAAATCCCCCGGGACGTAGTTCTGGGAAGCACGTCGTGCAGGTGTGCAAGCCGCTGCCTAGCTTATACGCGGAGCTTTGCGCGCTAGTCGGCATCGGTGAATCGGACTGTGCCATGCTGGATTAGCCCATGCGCGTTACCTAGGCGATTCTTACGCCTACTGCGATTCTCAGGCACACGGGAGCATTTTTCCAGCCCGCCCGATGACGAACGGCTTGCACGATTTGCCCAAGATTAGCGGCACGGGCCGAGCAACCCTCGGGCGAAAAAGTGCATTCGCATCAATTCAGGGATAAAGCCATGTTGCCCAAGGACGTGGCCTCAAAGCACCTACCTAATCGTCCTCTTTAGCGCCGTAAATTTTTCAGAACGAAGGAATAGAGATTGCGAGTCGCATCCAGTTGCTTAACCCTGCGGACGCCTCTAGGCGGCTTTGGCATCCGACACTGGCAGAAGTGAAATCTGCAGCCGCTGTAGCGGGGTGTGGCACGCAATCAAAAGAGCACGGCAGTGCAGTCGAGGAGTGAATTCTCGAAAATGAATCCTTTGTGGCGACCACCACTTAACTCCCATATCGAAAAGAACGAAACAAACGATGAACGGAACAATCGAAGTCCCTACCCCACTTAGACGGCCCCCAGGCTTAGAAAACCTGACAGGTGCAGAACTGGCCCGGCTTGCGGCCAACCCAAAATTCCGAGAAGTTGTGCGGGCGGAGTTCTCCAAGCGACCTGAGTTGCTTGAGGTAATGTGCAGAGGAGGCTGCGGGAAGCGCCTGCGTCTGTCCGACAGTGAACCTCCCGAACCCAACTGCCGCTACATCTGTAAAGGGTGTTCCCGGGATCGGTCTGTATTGGATGCACCAAGCGAGATTAAAAAAGTCCTTGAGGGCAAATCACTCGGAAAGAAGCGCAGGGTTTATGAAGCCCTAGCCTCCACGCGGGCGAGTCGAGACTTGTACATTGTTGATTACCCGAATGGCCAGTTTGGGTACTCGGAGGGCGGCTACAAGCCATATCGCAGAGAGAAAGTAAGACAGACAGGACGCGAATGGCGGAAGAAAAATTCGCCAGGAAGAGGCGCCGAATACAAGCGCCGCTACCGCAAGGGCGACCGCAGAGCGCAATTTAGGGATGTGCCCGTGGACTCCGGTGCGGCCGATGCAGCGTGGCGTACCACGCTGGAACAGTTTGGTTTTGCCTGCTCAACTCTCGGTTGCGGACGAGGCCTAGATCTCAAAACGGCGATTCGCTGGCAACAAGACGCAGCTTTCGTTCCGATTTGCCGTCGTTGTCTCGGTAAGAAAGCAGCGGTGAAGAGATGGAGCAACGCAAAAACTGAAAAAAAGCACAAATAAGATGCTTGTCCGAATCACGTATAAGTGTTGGGAACAAATGTCCCTCAGTAGTACGTCTTCTTAACCCCATCAATCCCCACAATGATTGTCCGAATTACGTACATGCGCTTGGGGTTTTTCAATCGTACTAGGGGCGTCGCAGTGAGCTTCGCCGCCTGCCGGTTAGCTTGGCAGGTTGTAAAAACCCCGTTTTAAGGCGTCAGTATGGCAGCTCTCCTTTCTGCGTTGGAAGAAATTTTAGATTTTCTTGCCCCGGTGCGCATAATTTGGCTCTTTTTTGCATATAAGTCTCAGAACAAACGCGGCACCGGCGAGCTGCCGCTCGGTGTCTTTTTTAAGAACCGCGCCCAACATTGCTGAGCCCCTGCTGAACCCCAGTTGAACCATTGCCCATCTTTTTTGTTATCAGTTTCATCCCAGCGAAGGAGTTTTGAGCCTATGAGCCAAACCGCTGTATTCACTACTGCGCAAGCCGCCAAACTGATCGGGATTCACACACGGACACTTTACGAGTGGTTGCTGACAGGGAGGCTGCCGGAACCTCGGCGAGTGCCGAGGGGTAAAGTGCCTGCCCGATTGTTCACTCAAAGAGATATTGCGCGAGCACAGGAACTCAAGCGCGCCAATGACGTCTTTAGAGGATGCCGCTAGTTGCGACGCACACCCGCGCACGCGGTCGAATTTCATCCCCAAAATTCTTCTCACGAAAATCTTTTCCCGGTATTCAACCGGATAACCCCGAAACGGAAAGGAACATCCAAATGGCAACACGAGACAGCTACGACGAGGATTTCGACAGCATATTCAACTCAAACTCAAATAGTGACTCCGGCTCTGGCGGCTTGACCGCCGCAGATGTCGAGCGCATCGCAACCAATACGTTTGTGCGCGGCTACCAAGCCCTTCAACAGGGCGTGGCCCTAGTGCAGGGCTTGACCTCAGAGGCAATCCGTAAGACTGAGGAAGCTCATCCGGGCTTCGTCGAGAGATACCGGAACCCAGAGCTTTGTAAAAAATTTATAGATCAAAGGCCCGCAGTCGCCCGCGCCATCCTAAACGCAGAATCCGGTCAGGGTACCGAAAGTTTGGGTGAACTCTATGAGATTTTCGATGAAACCGCACGAACCTATGAGCAGCCGGAGAATCGTGGCCTGACGCCGGGACAAGCTAGCGGCAGCGGCTCTGCTAGCATTCTTTCACTAACGCAAATCAACTCGCTGCCTCTAGAGCAGCGCCGAGAACATATCGCTGCGTTAGGAGACCGGGTAGCCGACGTGCCTCTCGACGACGCCGACCCCAACAATCAGGTGTTCAGGATCGAGCGCGGCGAATGAGAGCGCGAAAGCCCTTTGAAAGGAAAGCCCATGTATCTCGAAAGTGATCTCTACCAGGCCGCTTATCTAATCGCTCGCGGCATTCCCCTCAACGAACTTCGGCCGATTGGCTCTCGAATAATTTTTGCCTTCGAGGATTCAGACGGGCAAGCCTCCGCTGCCGTGAAGGAATACTCACAAGGTGCGAGCCTGCCTGCCCGTGAGTTTGCGCAGGCCATCGCTCTCACAAAAACCCGGCTCTACGGAGCCAAATTCTCGAAAGGAACTCGAACCGAACCGCACTATGACTACTCCCGCCACAGCTACCGCTGAACCCGCCGCCGTTGAATCCCCCGCCAAATTACCTATTGAAGTTGACCCTCCAGCCGTTGAGATCCCTGCCGAACCTCAAGCCAAACCCTCCACTGAACAGATTCTCGAAGAGACTTGGTTGCGCGAAAATCATCTTTTGAGTCCTGATGATGTGGACCGCGAATGCGCGAAATCCGAATTTTCGAGCAAGAACGGAATAGTCGCGGGATTCATCCCGCGGCGCGCCGTCACCGTGCTCATTGGTGATAGCGGACTCGGAAAATCACCACTCGCCTATCAAATTGGTTTGTGTGTTGCCGCAGGAATCCCCCTCTTTCCTGGAATGCAAACCGAATCTGGATTGGTGGTCATGGCTGATTTTGAAAACGGCCTGATAGACAGCCGGAATATTCGTGAACAAATGGTTCGCTTTCTAGAACTGCCGGACGTTCCCAAGAATTTCAATGTCTGGTCGCCCGACAAGGAGAACGCTGGCCGCATAAACATCAAACGCATCATCGAGGGCGCGCCCCGTAAGGTCGCGCTATTTATCATTGATTCCCTGCGCTCGTATGACCCGTACTTTGAGGGCGAGCAAGGCATACAAAAAATGCAACACCTAAATGACCTCGCGTATGCGCACGGCACAGCCATCACGGTGATTCATCACATCAGAAAGCCGGACCGCGAGCACCCCGCACCAGCGCTCGACAGTGACGATACTAGAGTGATGGACTACCTCAAAGAGGCTGCGGGGAACGGTGCCCTCATCACTCAATCACACACGCGGATTGCTTTGTCATTGCCAGATGGCAGAAAATCGCATTCCAATGATGCCGCGTTGATTGTCCGCTGGTACCGGAAGGGCAAGGGTGAGGCCGGCCCGCTCTACTTGGAGCGTGTCTGCGACGTGGACGGAGAACCTCTCGGGTATCGCCCGCTCGCTGACGTAAAATTGCTCGGCCACGCGGAACAAGCCGCTGCGTTCCATAGCTTACCGGAGCAGTTCGGATTCAAAGAGGCCAAGGAGAAGTTTGGCCGGAGTGACGACCCCACTCGAAAATGGCTCCAGAAGTGCATTTCGCTCGGCTTAATCAAGCAAATCGGCAGAGGACGGTATGAGCGCGCGACCGGAAAAGCCGGGGTAGCGGAGATAGGTAGAGTCGGTAGAGAAGTAGAGAAGAGGACAGGGGCACCGGGGTTCTCTACTTCTCTATACACTCTATCTACCTTAGAGCCATGAACGAAGCAGAATCCAAAGCCGCCCTTCGCGCACAGGGCATCCGAAATCCCTCCCGCCAGCTAGTAGAGGACTACATGCGCGTCCAGCAAGCTGAGGACTGGGCGCTAGAAGTCCCCGAGCCCGTCTCCCAGCAACCACAAGAGCAACAAACCAAACAGGAACCACCCAGCCCGAATCCCGCAGATACTAGCCGCAGGCCGCACCCCTCTAGCCTCTCGAACCTAGAGCCCCTGCTCAAGGATCGTGGGGAACTGGTGCGGGAGCGCGGCCCCAGGCGGGCCGGTCGTCCACGCATACAGGCCCCTTGGTTTCAGGCCGTCGCTACCTTTATGAGTGACGGCACGTCGCTGCGAGAGGCATTGGCCGCTGTCGGCATTACCGGACTCACTGCTCGTCAAATCCGGTCCCTCTACAGAAACAGCACACTCACAGAGATGCGCCGGAAAGCCCGCCAGAAATGGCACAGGTACGACGGAATAAGGCCCAGAGACCGCCGGCGCTATGCCTGCAAAGGCGGATTGCCTTTGGGAATCTCCCGGCAGTTGCGGCGGGTACTGTGAAAATTGCGACGGTGAGGGCGAGCCAGCCCTGTTTCCCACGCGTCTATACCAGAAATCCTCTCTGCAATTTTCTGATAAATCCCAACGATTTACTGAGAAATTCAATGCAAGGGGAATCCCCGAATACCCCACTAAGGCTTTTTCCAGCCCAAGGACTTAGGCACAGACGCTCTACCGCACGAGGCGGCGGGCCCTTCACGGATGCCGCTGTCAAAACTCCAGGCCACAAAGACCTCTAAGCGAGAAAGGTGTGCACGGCCCAACCTAGCATTAGCGTAAAGCTCACTCCAAGGGCCTCCCCGATTACGCCCCCACCTAACCGTCCGGCCAAGCCCTTGTCTTCGGCGACGAGCCGTTCTGTTAATTCCGTCCGCTTCTCTTCTGGCACGCAGGCATCAATCATCATCGACAGCCGATTGGAGACTTCTAACTCTTTGAAGTCATTCCTGTCAGCGAGCAGCCGAATGAGCAGCACGAGTCCGTAGGTCGTCCAATAGGAAATCTGTGGTGCGTTTAATGAGGGAACTGCAAACCAATTCCAAAGGCTCTTAACAACGAAGGTTATATAGAAGTTAACGATCACGCCTATCCCGAATACTATGGCCATCTTTTTCCAGTTCATGGCTCCTCCCTGCGGATGGGTTATAATCCAATAAACCCCCTGTAGCAAACCTCCTTAAAACCCAAGCTGTCATGCCGCGCCCCCCCAAGAGCACAAGCAGTATTTCAAGTCCAAAATCCGAAGTCTCATTCCAGAACACAAAAGGAGTACAGAAAAATGTCCCGTAAACCAGAACCGCTAGAGCCTTGGATGCTCGACGCCATCGAACTTATCGTTAGACGGATTCTAACCCTGCGCCAAGCCGCCCAGCAGTTGGGCGTTGATATTACGCCGCAACAGGCCGACAACATCCAAGGCCGCATCCGCTTTCAGGATGCGTTAGAGGAAGCACGCCTCAAGTACTATCAAGAGATCGGCAGCAATCCCCGCCTCACCCGCGACGTTGTAATTGGCCACATGTTCAAACTCGCGGAACGTCTCGCCGCAGACGGGGAAGATGCCAAAGCCTCCGAGGCCCTATTTCGCATTGCCAAGGTGCAAGGCTGGACTTCCGGCGAGGCCCCCGAGGACAAGCCCGTCTATGCCAATCTCACGCAAGCCGACATTGATCGCCTCAGAGCGGAGATCAACGCCAAGCAGGAACAACAGGAGCAAGCCAGCAAACCCACCAAACAGATACCTGCGAAAGCGAATTGAGGATTTGAGACGGTAACGTTCCGTCGTCATCTTCCGCTCTCAGGAGAGCGCCTGGTAACATCGAACGTAGATAGGGTTACAAACTTGCCGCTTCTGGAAGCGAAGAACGTGAGGAACGGAGAGCATTTAGCCTCTATCATCGCCGCATCAATCGAAGCTCCGTTCTCGCGTTTCCTCGACCACAACCGAGTAATCGAGATGATAAGCCCCCGGCGCATCAGATGAATTTTCCGCCCAGAACGTGACCATCTCAGGCTCCAGCATCCTGGCCTTGTAGGTGCCCGTCTCCAACTGTGCGCAGACTGTATTGTCCTTCATGTGCGCCGGATGCAAGTAGGACTCACAAACGAGAACGAAATCTGCCGTGAGGGTGTGAGCTATGAGAGTCGTAATTTTGGCGCAATTGTTACAATCTGAAGTAGCCTCACTTGTTCTTGTTACCTTTGTGATGGTTAGAGTCATCGATTTAGGATATTGAGCAAGGCACGGAGCTGCACTCGGGCCGAGTAAGATGGCCAAAGTAATACCCAGAATCAAGACCACACAACAAGATTTCCTAGGATGATTCATCGGACCACGCGCCAATTCACTGTCAAAGGTGTAGGTACACTGCTCAAAGTTCCTTCATTGCAATATTGAAAATTGACATTATCAGTCACAGGCCAAGCTTTTATCTTTAGAGATGTGCCGTCACTTTGCTGCGCGCTTTCCGGTGCGAAGCTCACTATGTCAGAAGGGAGTACCCCTGTTGCCATCGCCTTGACGGTGGTGCCACATGTCCCGGGATCAATTGAGACCGTCGGCATAAGAACTGATCCGCTAGCAATTGTGACTGTACTCGCTCCACTCGCATCCTGCACTCTTAGATTCCGGTTGGCGGTAAAGGTCCCACTGATAGTGGTCTTAAATCCTCCGCCAGTGAGTTCTATTTGCGTGGTTTCCTCGCCGTTGATGCCCAACCCTGAACTCATAGCTAAATTTTGGTTAGGTACACTATTGCCGCAGGCAGAAAAACCGAGATTGTCATTCACACTGGCTCCGATGCCGAAAGGCCCGCAGACTAAGCTTCGTGGCCCATTGAGTGCACCATCTCTGTAATACTCCCATCCGACTGCTCCGTCCGGTGCGTTTTGGGGCGTCACAGTGACAGTCTGCATACCACTAATGATGTTGACGGTCCCAGCAGGCCCGACACTTGTCGAATTGCCGAACGCGTCGATCCATGCAACCTGATAATTGTGAGTGCCAACCGGTACGTTTCCACCTGCGATGACAGTCAAGAGCGGCGGCAAGGCTGGTGGCGGAAGCAGATAGCCCACCTGTGAACCTCCCGTTGCGAACCAGCCACCTCCTGTCGGTCCCGAACTGGCGGTTCCGCCCCCTTGACCCACTAACACTGTCGGATTGCCGACGAACAATGGCCGCGCCCCTACCGGACCATTGGACAGATTCTGCAGCCCCACCGTAAGCGTTATCGCTGCCCAGTTCCCGGTCATCGCAGACGGATAATCGGCCGGAGAATATCCGTAGAAATACACGCCGTTGTTTTGGGTATTTGAACTTGGATAACTGCTGGTTATAAATGTGGGAAGTGTTTCCTCTTCGGTTCGGGTAGTATCGAACTCCACACCCGGTACACCATACGGACTATTGCTTGCATTTTGTTCGACAGCGCTCTTGCCGACGAACCATGTACTCATGAAGTGAAAGCCCCCGGTGGGAATTCCTTCGCTGTTAGGAACGAAAAGAACGGACGGCAAAAATTCAGTGCCTATGTCGCTCATTTGTCCCGTTGGTCCGCGATCTGCGATATATAAGCAATTGGAGAAGTTATAGTCAAATCCGCCTGTACGGAATATCAAATGTCTTTGCATATAGCCGAAAGGCGAACCATTTGAGGTGGAGAATATTACATAATTAAAATTGAATGCTACTCCACTATCCGCGTAAAGCAGCAATGCTCCGTTCGGCGCAAAGGTCCTGAGAGTTGTGTGATCAAACTCGATACCACCACCGGTCTTACTGCCAATGTAAACCGTGGGATAACTTCCTAAGTCACCCGTAATAAACGGCGTAGGCGACTCCTGAAATTGTGTCTCTGAACCAGGCCCCGCTCCTTTCCAGTCCAGTTGCCCAGGTACCTGCATGGTGTCAGCGACGTTGAGACTGCCAACTTGAATTACGTCGATCGGCCCAACAGCGTGGAGATCAAGAAAACCTGCTATTTGGAATGTCCCCTGAGGAATAAGCAGCACATTTTTGGCAGCCGCTTTAAACGCAGCCGCAATTGCCGCATCGCTGCCCATGCGTGCGGAGACATTTTCAATCGAGTTATTCGCCGGGGCCGCGAGGGTGAGCGTGGTTGTTCCGCCGCCTGCTGAAATCGTAGTTAGCAGGTATTGATTGGTAGGCTGGCTCAGAGGTGTTGTTGGGACAAAGCTTGGAAAGCTGAAATGGCCCATGATCGTGGCTCCGTAGTCGGACCATTCAGTGATTCCGGGTTCGGCGACTCCGATGAGCGCCATACTCCCTAAGCTTCTTCCGAGGAGGTAGTATTTCCATGCGCCTGTAACTGCACTCCACCTAACTCTGTTGCAGTTGAAGGCCACGGCTGTGGTCATCGAGGCGTCGCGTAGTGGAGTTCCTGGGATTCGGCTATCAAGCGAGGTCAGAAATGTGAAAACATTCGGCGATGGAACGTCATGGATGATGTACCAGCCCTCGAACTTTGCAGTCTGTGTCGAGAAGTACGGGATGTAAACGAGCGCGTATTTAGCAAAATTATGAGGCTGAGAGGTCGTGACCGTCATGACGTTGTCGGAGAGCGCCATACTGATAACTTGAGCCGAAACACGCCCCAGGGTAGAGGCGCCGGATAACGTTGTTGCGACATCTGACGCGGCAGAGCATCCGCCGACGTAGTCGCAGGCGATGACCTGATATGAATATGATGAATTTCCGAGGATGAGTCCAGAAACAACAGGAGTTCCTCCCGCATTCATGCCCGGGGACACGACAACTCCGGTCGGAGGCGTCATAGCTGTTGGCGCACCGCACCGGTCCAGACGAACGGAATCCCCGTTTTCGAACGGGGTGGGCAATCCCTTGCTCGAAAGCGTTACCACGTTGCTTCCCGCTGTACAAGTTGCCCAAGCCGTTGGTTCCGGGCTTACGGATCGAGCCCCGTATTTGGTGATGTCGATCGCCCCGTCTACCCCACCGGAGGATGTGGGCGAAGCAATGGTAATTGCTCCAACGGCAGTCTGCGTGGTATCGGCGATTGAAGTTGCCGTGATTACGACCACAGAACTGCTAGGAACGCTCGAAGGTGCAACATATATTGCGGTCTGAGTTGTATAACCGACAAGAGAACCGCATGTTGGGCTGCACTGGGTCCCAGATTGGGTGAGGCTCCAGACGACGCCCTTGTTCTCAGTGTCATTCAGAACTTGCACCACGAACTGCTGACTCTGATTCGGGGGGACAACCGTTGTAGATGGCGAGATCGATACAGAAACCGCACCCTGACTCTGCCCGGAAAGCGAGATTTCTGCGGATGAAGTCTTGCTGGAGTCTGCAACGGAGCTAACGGTTAAGGTCACGGACGAGGACTTTGGCATTGAGCTTGGGGCGGTGTAGACCGCAAGGTTCGCTGTTGTAGAGAGCGAGCCACAGCCGGGGCTGCATGGCGCAGCCGACTGCATCAAGCTCCAAATGACTCCCATATTCTGGGCGTCATTTTGAATGACCGCTGAGAATTGTTGCATCTGGCTGAGTTGAACGACTGCAGAGTTCGGAGAAAGTGCCAAGGAAATCGAGGGTGACGGCGACTTGGATTGATTACTGCCCTTCAACGCAACTGCACATCCGCTGAACGCTATGACCGACCCGAGCGTTCCCGCGAGCAGAACGAACCTTGATGCTTGCACATGTGAAAGCTGCATACGCGGCCCACAAGTGCAAGTTCGGGGCCAGAAGACCCGGTTTCAATTAGCACGTAATGAAAGTTTTTTAAGAAGTATTGTGAAGTAAAACCGCGCTTGTTCCCGTTTCGGTAATCTATATTGGCTTTGTGTACCTATTTGAAAGCCGGGTTTTCGTCAAGTTGGCCTACAAGAATGCCTAAACGAAAACAAGCACCAGGACCGAAGCAGCCACTAAACACAGGAGAGCTCCAAACAACAGGTGAGTGCGATTGTAGTCTGCTAGCGGCATCAAAGCGATCCCGCTGTATACGACCTGTCTCCCATCGGTGGCGCAAGTCCATTTATAGAAGACCAGCATCCCGAGGAAACCGGAAGGGTTTTCAAGCAATGAGAAGCACGCTTCCGGGAAAAGTCGAACGGCGCGACTTTATCGGCATTCCACTGATACTCCGAGGGTACAGTGACTTGGACTCGTGATAGGCTTCCCCGATGCCACTCATACAACCATGCCGTTGCGGTCACGGAAAGACCATCCACTTTGCAACGCTCGTGGGAAAGAAGATGCTGAACATTTGCCTGTTTCCGAGTTGCAAGTGCCGGGGATACAAGCCGAAAACCTAGTTCCCGTTCTGTTCCAGCCTGATGTTTACTGGCAGGCCGACCTCCAAGAGCGTTGCAAATTCAGCCGGCACGAAAAGTTGGATGTCATATCGCCGATACTCCAGAGAAACATAATGGTCGAGTTCGATCTGAACCATGCAACGGGTAGGTTCACCGTTGTTCGGAGTGATTTGGATATTCTTGCATTGGCCTCTCATACAGATTTTGACCACATTGCTCCTTGCTCGTTTGAGGCTCAAGACAGATACACCGCGCCTCAAGCACGATCCGAATTTTCGATGCTGGAGCAGTTAGGCTTCTGGTCTTAACCGGGAAAAGTCTAGCCACGGTAGCTAGTCCGAGTATGAGCGCACGACGACGGATAGCAAGCCCATTCGACAACTATTTCTGCGGTTAGGAAACTCTGTGCAGACTATGGTTGTCATATTCGTACAACGTGGCAAGCGCATCGGCCTTGCCAAGCTTTTCAGCCAACTTATCAGCTACTGATTCGAGGTGGCGCATCAGTGCGACGCCACGCTCTGGAGGGTCGCGGAGAATTACAACGACAGTTTCCGTGTGCGTGGCTGAATCATCCCGGTCCTTCACGTACCAGAAACCTGCACTCATCATCCCCGTTTTGCCCGAAGACTTCTCTGCCGGGAAAGAGATTGGTCTATCCCCCAAGACCAAGTGAAACGATTCTCCATCGGAGCGCGAGATTACAGGGCCAGCTTCGTTGAGTCGTTCGACAACCGGGCTTCTGCCTTTCTTTTCACAGTGCTGACAAATTTCAAAGTTCTTCAAAAGACGCTTGCGTGTCCTCGAAGATCGTTCTGATTGGTTACTGTCAGAGACGTTCTCCTGAATCATTTGAAGACGCATCTCAGGGATTCCCATAATCCCTCCTCCCTAGAAGGGCGTCCATCGTGTGGGGTCATCCATCCTGGCTACCCTCTCAGAGGCAGGTAAGAGATGAGGACGCCCTTCCATGGAGCGGTTTATATATTCAGCTAATTGGCATGTCAAGAAAATAATGAAACATAATTACTAGCACTGGCAGGTATTTTATTGACATCATAGGTCGTTGATGTTAAATCACTAATGCTGTCCTTGAAGTCTGTCACCGCGCCCAGAGGGGAGCAGGCATCGAGAAACACTCACAGCCTTCCACTGACACGCTCGTCCATCAACTATTTCGAACAGCGTTCGACTGTTCGCCCATAGGGATTGGTGTATGTGACGCCGACCTTCGGATCGTTGTTGTAAACAATGCGTGGGCCGCTATGAATGGAGTTCCTGCCGAACAGCACAAAGGAAGGACGGTTCGGGAGGTTCTGGGGGTCGGAGCTTGCCCGGTGGAACAGGAAATGTATCGTGTGCTTTCAACGGGGGTTGCGGTTTATGGCTTGGAAATTACGGCGAAGATACCCGCTCGCTCTGGAGTGGGTCGATGGCTGGTGAATTTGATTCCGCTAAAAGACGAATCTGGAAAAACCACTCATGTAGGGAGCATTACGATTGAAACCACTCCGCGAACTGGCTTTAAATCGTTCCTTGTTGCTCACGGGCAAGCTGATCTTCTTTCGGCTCCAGAACCACGGCTGGAGGCCGCCGAGCACCTAAGCCCTCGGGAAATTGAAGTCACACGACTTCTAGCGCAAGGAAAGAGCAACAAAGAGATCGCCTCCGTGTTAAGAATCAGCGTCAGCACGGTGGACACCCATAGGCGAAGAGTTATGAAGAATCTACACTTCCACTCAGTTGCTCAACTTGCGGTGTACGCAGTGCGTCGAGGAATTATCACTGCTCTGAAATAGTCTAGTATTACTCTGCCGTAAATACACTACACAATTTACGCGACTAGACAGGAAGATAGATAGACTGTAATTCAGTCTGTGACGCAGTAAAGCTGAACACAATCCTTCTCAGCAGGAGTGTGCGAATGTCAGCAACGGATATTCGGGCATTGGGGGACTCACGGACAAAGTCTCGCCAATTCGATTTAGCTTTTCTTGAAGACTCCGACACTTACAGCGATCCTACGGACTACGACATAATTTGCGAATCCGTCGAGAAACCGGCAAGAATTGAAAATTCTGACTCCTTATCCCGACCAGAATCTTGTGCCGGTGTTGTGGATGCATATGACGGGGACCTTGATGTCCTCTGTTTGGAGACCGCTTGTGCCGGAGTCCTTCTCTCGTTGCGGTGCGAACTAGTTACCTACGCTGAGCTTTATGCGGTCCCGGAAACTGCTCTGAGAGCATTCGTCGGATGCGCGTTCATAGACGAGTTAGACCATGCCATCCCATTTCTTGAGGAGGAACGAAAGCCCTTAACAAGAGCCAAGCTCCTAAAGGTGCTCAAGAGAACCCAGCGAATGGAGTCTGAAAGGGTTAAGAATGCGAAATATCCATATAGAGTGCCGAAGGAAAAGTGGAATGAGTTATTGCATGTGGCCAGAGGTCAATGAGAACTATATCTGGGCACGTCACGCTATTAACTTACCCGCAGAAAATGACTCTGTACCCTAAATGCCCCGGCTGCCAGCATTCGTTTACGTCGCTCGATTTTCCGGTAGGCAAGTTGGTTTTCGTGGTGTGCGGCTGTGAAAACTTTCTTGCGGCTCCTGTGGAGTTGGTCAAGCCAGACACAATTGGCTGACATCCGGTTACGGTGCTCTCGGTCTTCGGTCATCAGAACCCCGCAGAGTGAATTTGGTGCAGGAGAGAAAAGGAATATGGTTTTCCTCAATTCTGTTCGTTGCGAACCTCTTCAATGAACCTTTCTTGTCCTTCGCTTACTCGAATGTTAGTGTCTTGGACAACTCCCAAAGTTCCTGCACAGAAAGGATGTCCAGTGCGAAACTCAGCCCTCTCGCTCGTTCTTTCGTACCTTTTGCTCGTCTCTCAAACAGAATCCTTAATGGCCGCATCAAGTGACACACAATCTCAAACCTCCGACTTGCAACAGAAGCCCTCGACCTCCCCACCTCAAACAGAATTGAGCCAGCCAGCCCCGACTCCTAGTTCATCGGACACTGCTAAGACCTTGCTCCCCGGTCAGTTCATTCTCCAAGATGCAACTCCGGTCAAATTGAGGCTCAGTCGCAACGTGTCATCCGCCGATGCTCACGTAGGAGATGCGGTCGATTTTGAAGTGCTGGAAGATGTGGCTGCAAATGGCATCGTGGTGATTCCGAAAGGATCACTAGCAATCGGTAGCGTCACGGAAGCGCAGCCCAAAAGGAGAATGGGCCGCGCAGGGAAACTTGAGATAGTCCTCGATTACGTTCGCTTGGGGGACACCGAAAAAGCACCAGTTCGTGCTGTAAAAGATGCGAAAGGCGGTAGCCACACTGTTGGCATGACGGCAGGAATAGTCGCGACTGGACTCTTGTTCTTTCCCGCCGCTCCGTTCTTTCTGTTCATGCACGGTAAAGACATCACCGTGCCCAAGGGTTCAGAGATAACGGCTTACGTGAATGGCGACGTGCGATTGGAGACGAAGAACTTTCATGCTAGCTCTGGCCAGGGAGCGCAACAGCCAGCCGAGTCGCTGCCGTCTTCAAATCAAAACGAACCCGGAAATTCTCCAACACCTGCCGTTGAAGCACCGACAACCGGAACCTTAGTTGTGAGTTCGATACCCGATGGTGCGGAAGTTTATTCAGATGGAGCATTCATTGGAAATACTCCGGCTACTCTCAAGCTTTCGCCAGGACAGCATACCATTCGAGTTAGTCAGTCCGGCTTCAAGGATTGGTCCCGCGAAATCTCTGTGCAAGCCGGATCAGAAGCTCATTTGTCGGCTACGTTGGCGAAGGAAGACTGACTTTGATGAAGTCACAATCACAAACTCTTGCTCGCCTTACGCGACGACCGCCCGGCAGACGCGCAACGGAAGCTTCGCGGCAAATCACACTCCCCGAAACAGTTCAGACAACGAAAGCTTCAACGTCCTTGCGACCTTTTCGATGTTTATGAGGGAAAGGTTTCGTTCGCCCCTTTCGATGCCCCCAACATAGGTCCGATCCAAGCCACACATATCGGCGAACTCCTCCTGCGACACACCAAGTTTTTGCCGCCGATGGCGGACGGCTCTGCCAAATCGGATTCGGACATCTAGCGGACTCACGATGCGTCATATTTAGCCCTCACCGTTGATACGTCCACGGACTATGAGTATCATCGGCGCAAGCCGTGAGGTTCACCGAACATGTTTTGTAGCGCCTGCGGGACGGCCAACACAGATACTGCGAAGGCTTGCCGCGTCTGCGGAGAACCACTTGCGCGAGAGGATCATTGGAAGAAGTGGGTAACTGCTGTTAGAAAATGGGCCGACAAACGAGCAAAATTGCTTTTGCTAGTTTTATGGGTGCTGTTCGCCTCGGCTGTGCCTGCAATTCACTTCTACGGAGCGAGCCAGGAATTTGAAATCACAGGTGAACTGCTTTACAAGCTCGAAGAGGCAGATACACCGGATGTGCGGCCTGTGGCAGGTGCCCGCATTGAGGTTTTTGAGGATAAGGGGAAAGGATTCTTAAATAGCAGGTATTCTCTCCTTCTAGTGAGGCGATCCGAACTTGAAATGGGGCCCGGAGTCTACGACTCCAAAGTAGATATCATGCTCTCGCCGCTGAAACTAGCGCCTTTGAGCCGCATGAACTGGGGCTGGTGGGAGGGCGAGAGGCTGCGAAACTGCGGGTGGGCCTCGCAACTCTTCAAGGAAAGTCAACAAACTCCGGCGGTGTACGCTACCACTAATACAAACGTAAGCGGACATTTCTGGCTCAAACTCAAGAGGGGGAAGTATTTCATCACCGCCGAGAGTCAGGTGCCAAGCTTTTGGCGTCTTGAGGATGACCCAATACATCGTCCAGATACCTCCGCGCCAGTTACTGGGAGCGCGTTCTGGTGCATCCCGGTCACTGTAACGGGAAACACGAAAGTTGTTTCTGCCGAGCCTGAATGCTCGCCCTGATTGCCATTTGCAGAAATTCTCGAATTCAAAAAATCTGGCAGCGACAAAGAATGATTATTCCAGTCGCGCCTGCCGTAGACGAATCCTCTTACATGAATGGGGAACACTGCAAGATTACGTCGGCGAGGATTGCTCTTAGCTTTTCGCCGTTCGCAGATCACTCGAAAATCCGCTGAAAGAGCCGCGAAAATCGCCTGCAAATCCGCAGTTTTTCGCAAAATGGTACTTGACACAAAAACGCACAAACGATATAGGTCTATATCATGCGCCAGTACTCCACGGCTCAGGTGGCCAAGATGCTCCGATTGCATCAGCCGAATTTGCAGCGATTGATTCGAGAGAAGCGCATTCCACATCCGCCGCTACAACGCGTAGGCAAACTGCGAATCCGACTCTGGACACCAAGGGACGTGAAGCGCGCACGCGAGGCAATTCGCAAGAAATGAAAAAACGGGCCTGCCGACTGCTTCTAACAGCCGACAAGCCCTAACCAAAGTCACCTGTATAGGAGGAAACGATGGCTACACCGATTGTAAGTCAGTCTGTCTCTTTGCCTGTAGCTTCTCCCCCGATTCCATCAAGGCCCCGCTGTTCCGTCTACGAGATCATCACCAGTCAGATTCTCGCGGAATTGGAGCGAGGCGAAGTACCGTGGCGCAGGCCTTGGCGTACTCTTCCGCCCGCTAATTTACTCAGCAAGAAATCCTATCGCGGCATCAACGTGTTCCTGCTCGGATTTGCTGGCTATGGCTCGCAATACTGGCTCACGTTCAATCAAGCCAAGCAGCTCGGCGGCAACATCCGTCGCGGCGAGCACGGCACCAAAATAGTTTTCTGGAAATTCGACACCCGCGAAACCGAGTCACCTGACGGCGAGGTCGAAGAACGCAAGTTTGCCTTCTTGCGATATTTCACGGTGTTTAATTTGGAGCAGACCGAGGGCCTCAAGGCACTCCTAGAACTGCCACCCGCATTTCCTATCGAGTCTGCCGAATCCCTCGTTCGAGGGATGCCAAACCCTCCAGCATTCGAGCAAGACTCGCGTGCGGCCTACATTCCATCGCAGGACGTGGTGACAATGCCATCACGGACGGCGTTCGTTTCTCAGGAAGAGTATTACAGCACGCTATTCCACGAGCTAACCCATGCCACGGGCCACGCCAAGAGACTTGAGAGAGAGGGATTCGACACTCCGCAACAATTCGGCAGCGAGTCCTACAGCAAAGAAGAACTAATCGCCGAAATGGGAAGCGCAATGCTCTGTGGTGTGGCTGGCATCGAGCAGCAGACACTTGCCAATTCTGCGGCCTATCTCAAATCTTGGATTGCACGGCTCAAAGCGGATTCCAAGCTAGTGATCTCCGCCGCTAGTGCCGCGCAGAAGGCAGCCGACTATGTCCGAGGAACAGTCTCGACGCCAATACAAGCAGGGGGTGCGCGGTGAGCAGCCCTCTACAGCCGATTGATGGTCTCTGCATGACGCAAGCCTGCCGGGGCGTTCTTCTGGACCTGCGATGCAATTTAGAAGCGTGGGCGGACCACTACGGCATCCCAAGCGAGGCACTAGGCGCGATGCTCGCCGATGCCTTCCTATTCGAGAGAGCCGGCATGATGCCCCTCTCGCCGGAATACTTCGCGGAATTGGCGAAAGATATTCTGGCCGAACAAGCCGCGACGGACTTGGAAGGAGGTACCGAATGAGCACCCCCACTTTCGCATTCCCGCAGTCTCTCGCCGAGAAGTATCGGCCATCGCATATCGCAGATTTTATCGGGCTGGAACGTCCGAAGAAAATCCTCTCCGCGTTCTGCAAGCGACCTGCGTCTGGCGCATGGCTCTTTCTTGGGCCGTCTGGTGTGGGAAAGAGCACGATGGCGCTGGCTCTAGCCACGGAGCTACAGGCCGAATTGCACAAAATTCCCTCGCAGAAGTGCAACGCCCAGAGCATCGAGGACACCGTTCGCCGATGCTGGTATGCCCCGATGACTCCGGGTGGATTCCACGTAGTGCTCGCCGACGAAGCCGATCAGATGACGGACGCCGCACAACTTGCGCTGCTCTCGAAACTGGATTCCACTGACCCGGCACCCAACACGATTTGGATTTTCACTGCGAACGATACCGAACGGCTGGAGCGTCGGTTCCTCTCCCGCTGCAAGGTCTTGGAGTTTTCCAGCTACGGAATGTCTGGGGAGATCGCGGCCTACCTCGATAAGGTGTGGCACGCCGAAGGTGGAAATGGCAACGGGCCAGACATGGCCCGCCTAGCCAAAGATTCCCGGAACAACGTCCGCGATTGCTTGACGACTCTTGAAGTCGAGCTAATGGCGCTGTGAGGGGACCATGACGCGAGTAGCTATCTACGCTAGAGTCTCAACGACAAACCACGGACAGGACGTTGGCCTACAGACGCGAGACCTACGCCAATTCGCGGAAGCACGCGGCTGGACGGTCGCCGGAGAGTACATCGACGCGGGCGTAAGCGGTGCGAAGGATTCGCGGCCCGAATTGAACCGACTCATGGCCGACGCGCACAAGAGGCGTTTCGATGTCGTCTGCGTGTGGCGCTTCGATAGATTCGCCCGTTCTGTCTCCCACTTGCTGCGGGCGCTCGAAACTTTCAAGGCCCTGGGAATTGACTTCGTTTCCTACTCTGAACAGATGGACACTTCGACACCCGCCGGGAAGATGGTTTTCACGGTCCTGGGCGCTGTCGCGGAATTAGAACGCAGCCTGATCGTGGAACGTGTCCGCGCAGGTCTGCGGAATGCACGCGCCAAAGGGAAGAGTCTTGGTAGGCCGCGTGTTGTCGTGGACGCTGTGAGGATTGCCCTACTGCGCGAACAGGGTAGCACCATACGGGAGATCGCAGAGCAGCTAGGCTACTCCCGCAGCCTTGTCCATAAATCCCTTGCGAATCCCGGGTCGCGCCGCGTTGCAAGCGCAGCTAGTTAGCGGTGCCGTCGAAGCTGTCCTGAAAACAGATGTTTTCTAGTGGTCCACCACCCACTCGCGAGATGCATCTCGATCTCGCCTTCATCGGTTGAACGCCCCAGGTTCAAAGACCGTATTTCTCTCTCCGGCGGTTGAACGCTTCCTTGCCGCCCTCTAAGATGCTTGTCGCCAGCTCTTTAACATCTGGGGCGTCAATGGAACCAGAAGCTCTCAATTTTGCCCTCTGATTTTCCTCGCAGAGTACGCCTATCCACTCGGCATCTCCAAACACCGGGATATTCGCATTATGGGTTGCGAACACAAATTGACGATTGGTTTTGCTTCGCCGAACTATGTTTACGATGTGCTCTGCAATGAAAGCGTTGTCGAGGTTATCTTCCGGCTGGTCAATGATTAGGGGATCGCGGTTGTCAAGCAAAAGAAGATGCAGGACTGCGGTGCATCTTTGACCAGTCGAAAGCGTACTAACCTCGCGGAAAGCCTGCCTATCAGCGGTCACATTCAAAAACAATTCAAGCCTCTCAGGAAGTGGGATCTCCTCTAGTTCTCTAAGCCTCCTTGACGGCAGGCCTGCGACTGCTTCAGCAGTCTGTCGTGTGATTCTCGTATCTTTGTATTTTTCCACTAGGGCATCAGCACCTTGCTTCGCCGCCGCCACAAATTCGGATACCGAGAATGTCTGACATTCATCAATCCAAGACAGTCTTTTCTCTGCAACCCCCTCAAGGCGACATTTAAGTAGGAATACCTTAAGAGGCTGTCTTATTCCCGCCGAGTAACACTCAACCTTGAGCAAGCCTTCAAGCCTCCTATTCAGCGCACGCACAGATTTTCTCAGGGCACTGAAACGCTGACTGCGCAGGTCAGAGAGCTGTGTTAGTAGCCCAGAACGTTCGTTGAGCAGCTCCCGGAATTTGCGCTCATATTGTGTCCGTCGAGCTTTAAGGGGTTTCAATGTGGCGATAGATCTTGAAACGCCTTTATATTCTGTTGTGAGTTGTTGAATACTCTTTCCTTGCATAGCGGGCATCTTGCTTACCTGGCCGTTGAAAGCGGTTTCCTCACGGCTCCAAAGCTCTGCCAACTTGGACTGAGCGACGACAAAGCGGCTGGAAGCGTTTTCGATTGCCTTGAGGGCTGCGCGTGCCATTTTCAGAGCATCTTGTTTGCCTCTCTTGAGTGCATTTTCAATCTCCTTGAGTTTAAGGATGTGTTTGCTTGATGTTTCTGTCGGTCGTTCGGGCACCTCAACTTCTTCGAGAGCTTGGATCAATTCCGATATCGAGACAGACATTCCTTGAATGCCGTCTTGTGAGTCCTTGGCAAATGCGCGCTCCGATTCTCTGGTCCTAACCTGTTCTAACTGCCTTTCAATACCCAGTTTCTTGAAATTTCGTTCACGAACGGATAATTGGGGCAACTTAGCTAAATCGTCGGCAATCTCGCGCAATTCTTGCTCGACTGAATCTAGACTGGATCGATTTTCCTGGAGCTGCTTCTGTAGGAACAGAATCGCATTTTCGGTGTCAGGATCGGTCTGTAAGAAACGGGATAGCAGCAGAGATTTTTCTTCATCATCATTTAAGATGCTTAATAATTCATTTTGGCCATATACTTCAATTTGGGGAAGTAGGTCATTAGGAGTAAGCTGCACCTCGACACCGTTTGCATCGTAAACGCGTGCGGGTTCATTGCACTCTTTGCGAATCGTGTAAGTCTCGGAATTTTGGTGGAACGAAGTAACCACCACCTCAACTATCGCCTGTTCGCTCTCAAAATTTACTCCGATGATAGATTTGTGAACTTTCTCGCAGTCTTCGTTGATGGGTCTGAGTTCCAAGGCGTAGCGCAAGCCTTCGATCAGCGATGTTTTACCTGTGCCTCGCCCGCCCACAATAGCGTTGAGATTTGGGGAGAAGTTTATTTCCAGGTCCTTGAGATAGCCTTGACTAACAACGATTCTTTCGATGCGCGAATAGTAGGAGGTATTCAGTGCTCGACTTAGCCTCACGCGAGATTCGGCATCTTGACACGCCAATTTCAGAGCGTGGATAGTGGGTGAAGTCATTTTTGCCCAGCAAAAACAGGAGGGATCATCGAGGTCTTGAGGAGTCCGTATGTCCTTGGCATTGATAAGCGCAATTGGTCTTGTACGATGATAGTTTGGGTCTTTGTTTTTCAGTATGGCCTGAACGTTGGCTTCGAGGGAATCAATATCAGCGGGAATCTGTGCGGCAAGGACATTTTCGCAATCGCGCCAGATATGAGTCAGCCCTCCGCCGTCCTGATTCAAACGCAATAAGCCGTTGGCTGCCGTTACATGCGCGGCATACCAGAAGCCTCCCCGTTCGTAAACCTTCTTCGCGATTTCTAGACAGGAGAAACTGGACGGGCTTGTTTCCAAGTCCTTGACGGAACTCATGCTGCCAAGATGTTTATGTAGAGTCGCGGTCTCCGTTCCCTCCTGGAATAAGCAAACCATGTGGACTTTTTCAGTGCTTGCAATTTCAAAACCAGGGAAAACGACTATGCCACCATCCTGCAACGCATGTCTTAACGTCTCGGACGACAGAACATTCCCATGATCCGCCAAGCCCACGACCCTAATATCGTTTTTCAGACAACCAGCGACGATTGCGGAGTTATAGGTCTCTTCAGAAAGGCTATGGTCTTTAGCTTGATACTTTTGGCTGTAGGACCACGGGTTGACCTGGAGGGCGCACTTCCAGAACTTTGCATATTTGATGTCCAAGGCCACCTCTACTTAACTGCGAATCCAACGCATCGGATGTATTCTGGACTATATTCTAACTACAGCCATAATATCGTTCATAAACTTTTTAAGAGTTATCGCCCGGAGCCACCAAGAAATGGTCGAAATTACACGAAGACGCGTCGGGGAGCTTCAGCGATAGGTCATCAAGGACAACTACCTGCTACAGTGCCCCAGCCCCTATTCGCTAGGCGCTTGTAAGTGATTGATGAAGTGGCGCGCGCCGGAGCGCACATGGCTCAAGGCTCAACGGCCAGATGCGCCACTACAACGAGTACTAGATACCCAGGGTAGAGGGTTCACGTAATTTTTTTAGCGAAATAATCGAAGCTCCGCGCAACGCCGACGCCGGTTGTTGCATCAAATGAATTGGTTAGGGAATACTGCCGGGTCAGATAACCCGCCCCCGGGATGCGGGGCTGAAAAGGCAAACACCCAAGACATCCCCTCCTTGAAGAGTTCATAGACCACACAATCTAGCATGTGCAATTTGCCCCAATCAAATCAGAGGCTTGCGAAGCTCTGTGCCTGGGCTATGAATGAACCGAAAGGGGGACTGACTCTTGCGGCAATCTACGTTGTTGGACGGCGAGGGCCTGATCCGCGGTCGGGATGCGGCGCTGTTTCTCTGTGTCTCGGAATGGCTACTCCGAAAATTAGCACATGAAGGGGAGTTGCCCTACATACAGCGGACTCCGGCATCTCCGATGCTTTTTGACCGCGCTGATCTGCGCCGTTGGATTGAAAAACAGAAAGTCCGGAATAGCTCTTGACTTTTTGTAGCCACATAAATGAGTATTCGGGCGGAATGGCAAAGAAGCGCATGGGCCGTCCGCCAAAGCCAAGGTCTGAGCGCCGTTCGAGAACCGTGAGGCTCCGAATGTCCGGCGCGGAGTATGGCAAGCTGGCAGAGAAGGCCAAGCGAGCGGGCTTGAGCGTTTCGGAGTTTCTAAGACAGCAAGCAAAGGACTAACTATGGAAAAAGCAACGGTTCGACTTGTTGGGCACGGCGAGATGCACCCTTACTGCATCGAGGTTGTCACGCCAGGGTGGAAAGGGTGTGATCACGCACTAGAGGGAACAATCCGCGACACCATGCCAGCCGATCTGAGGGAAATTTGCGCGATTCTCAAGAAAGAAGATATCAAGCACTTCAGCGTAGGCGAACCTGTCAAAGAAGGCGTGATGATGTTCTTACCCGATGGAGCAACCGAGTTTGTTCTACGAGATGCGGCGAGTTTCGAGCGAGCAGTTAAGGCACTTACGCGGGCCGGATGGCTCTCGCCAGAAATCCAGAATACTGCAATCCATTGAATCGAGGTAGCCATGAGCAAACGTCCACGCGGTACAGGTGCAATTTTCAACGTTCCAGGTTCGCGCTTTCTTTGGGTAGGCTACACGGATGCCAAGGGCGAGTATGTGCGCGAGTCTAGCAAGGAAACGCAGCCGACTAGTGCGCAAAAGTTTCTCAACAATCGCCTGCAAGCCGTAGCCAATGGAAATTTCCTCGGCCCGCGTGTCGAGCGTATCACCGTCCATGAGTTATTCGATGACTTGCTCCAAGACTATCGGACGCATGGACAATTTGCTCTCTGGCCTGAACGTTGTTGGAACGCCCACTTATTAGACTACTTCGGTGGCGAAACACTCAAAGCGGATAAGAGAGCGGAGAAGTATTCCGGCATGAAAGCAGCGCGTGTGGGTACAGCGCAGATCGCCGGGTATGTTGAGCAGCGCACAACCGAGGGCGCGGCCAAGAGCACTATCAACCGCGAACTGGCTTTGCTGCGCCGGGCCTTCTCACTCGGCTTCGATGCTGAGCCGCAAAAAGTATCCCGCATCCCAAAGTTTCATAGGTTCATCGTGAGTGAAAAGGGCAATGAGCGCCGAGGCTTTGTCGAGGAAGAGCAGTATCGGAAACTGGCTGAACTGGTAAAAGAACCGTGGCTGCGAGCAATGCTTGCGCTGGCATATACCTATGGTTTCAGGAAAGCCGAGTTGCTTGAGATGAAGTGCTCGCAAGTGGACTTGCTCAGCAATACCGTGTCGCTCTACAGCGGGGAAACTAAGAACGGAGAGCCGCGCACCGTGTATCTGACAGAAGAATGCCGCTTGCTCGTGACGGAGCTTCGCAAGAGCAAGCAGCCAGAAGATTTTCTCTTAACCCGCAAGAACGGCGAATCTATTCACGATCTTCGGGGAACCTGGGCCGCACTGACCGAAGAGGCAAAACTGCCCGGTCTGCTGTTGCATGATTTTCGGCGTTCGGCTGTGCGGAACATGATTCGCCGGGGAGTCCCGCAAAAGACGGCGAGGGAAATCTCCGGTCACAAGACCGACTCGGTTTTCAATCGCTATAACATCGTGAGCGAAGCCGATCTCCAGGAGGCGGCCCGCAAGATTGAGGCCGGAGCCAAGGCCGTAATTCATAGCTCATTCACAGTCGAGCCGGAAGGCCCTTCAAACGAAAGGAGACAACAGGAGGAGAAGCCTATACAATCAGTGAGTTAGCCCACTTTGCGGGAGTGGCGGAACTGGCAGACGCGCAAGACTTAGGATCTTGTGGCCGAAAGGCCGTGGGGGTTCAAATCCCTCCTTCCGCACCAGCGATTTTGCTGTATATTTCAATCGATCACAGAAAAAAATCTGCTTCCATCTACTTTTGGCGGCGCGGAGGCATGAATCGTGAACCTGCATCGATTTCTGGCATACACAGTGTTGGCCTGCTGGATTGGTCTGACAGGCATGGTCATTGGCACGGCGCTGCAATGGTCGGCGGCGAACGCCATGTCCGAAGTGAAAGTTCAGCGGGCCTTCAACGCACAGAAAGACGCCAGCGCAGGGCAAGCGAATGTCGCGCCCGGGAATTCGAGCGGTGCCACGCAAGACCCGGATGCGCTCGCGCAGCTCCGGAGCCAAAATGATCGAGCAGTTTCCAAAGCCTTAGCCGCAAGCGAAGACATGGCAGACGCGCTCAATTTCGAGGTGGCGGAGCGAAAACAATTCTGGTGGGAGCTCGGTGTTTGGGGATGCCTCACTCTTCTCGCCAGCGCACTGCTTGCCGAGCGAAGAGACGGGGATGAGAAGCCGTCCGCCCATAAATAGCGAAATCGTCGTTTCTTA
>Ga0335085_10003829_pt1 | contig 25531 bp, 21 predicted proteins | sample Lox_Sample_45_FD_206712 | JGI IMG/M metagenome (GOLD analysis project Ga0335085, IMG submission 206712) | Soil microbial communities from Loxahatchee National Wildlife Refuge, Florida, United States - Lox_Sample_4.5 | ecosystem: Environmental > Terrestrial > Soil > Wetlands | place: USA...
CTCGTCGTCGCTCACCGAGAACCAGTACTTGCGCAGCAGGATGCCGTCCTCGAGCAGCAGCCGCTCGAAGATCGGGCACTGGTGCAGGAACCGGCTGTACTCCTCCTTGGTGCAGAACCCCATGACATGCTCCACGCCGGCCCGGTTGTACCAGCTCCGGTCGAACAGGACGATCTCGCCGGCGGCGGGCAGGTTCTCCGCGTAGCGCTGGAAGTACCACTGGGTGCGCTGCCGTTCGGTCGGGGCCGGCAGCGCGGCGATCCGGGTAGCGCGGGGGTTGAGGTACTCGGTCACCCGCTTGATCGTGCTGCCCTTGCCGGCCGCGTCACGGCCCTCGAAGACGACCACGAGCCTGGCGCCCTCGGCCCGCACCCACTCCTGCATCTTCACCAGTTCGCCCTGGAGGCGGTAAAGCTCGGTCTCGTACAGCTGCTTGGGCACCCGCGCGGTAGCGTCGCGCGACCCGTGGTCTTTGGCCTTGCCTGACATCCCCGCGTACCTCCTCGTCTACTAGCATGACCGGCGTGAGCGACGATGAGCTTTACCGCCAGTATGAGACCGTCAACCTCTACCGTCACGGAGCGGGCGCAAAGGTCGAGCTTAACCGCCCGGACCGGCTGAACGCCTGGAACGCGCAGTTCGCGGCCGACCTGAACGACGCGATCAGGGAGGTCACCGCCGATCCCGGGGTCCGGGCGGTGCTCATCACCGGCGCCGGGCGCGCCTTCTCCAGCGGCGCCGACCTCAAGGAATCCACCGAACAGGCCAGCACCGGGGATACTCCACCCGACGTGTACACCATCCTCACCGAGCGGTACCACCCGCTGATCACCGGTATCCGGCATATGCCCAAGCCGGTGGTGGCCGCGGTCAACGGCCCGGCCGCCGGGATCGGTCTTTCCCTCGCGCTGGCCTGCGACCTGGTGGTGGCGGCCGAGTCGGCGTTCTTCCAGCTGGCCTTCGTCAACATCGGGCTGGTGCCCGACGGCGGCTCGTCGCTGCTGGTGCCGTCCCGGGTGGGCTTCGCCCGGGCGGCCGAGCTGGCCATGCTCGGCGAGCGGCTCGGCGCCCGCCAGGCGCTCGACTGGGGTCTCATCAACCGGGTCTGGCCGGACGCGGAGTTCGGCACCGAGTGCGCCAAGCTGCTCGACCGGCTGGCGGACGGCGCCACCAGGTCCTACGCCGGGACCAAGCGCCAGCTCAACCGGTGGCTGTACGAGCAGATGAACGACCAGCTCGAGTTCGAGGCGCAGATCCAGCGGGAGATGTCGGGCTCGGCCGACTTCGCCGAGGGGGTCAGGGCCTTCGCCGAGAAGCGCCCGGCCCGGTTCACCGGCGCCTAGCAACCAAGAAGAGCGTGGACCCGCTCGAGCGGATCTACCGGGCCGAGGCGCCCCGGATCACCGCCGCGCTGGCCGCGCGGACCGGGGACGTCGGCCTCGCCGCCGACGCGGTGCAGGACGCGTTCGTCGAGGCCATCGAGCACTGGCGGGACGGGCCGCCGCCGAACCCGGGCGGCTGGCTGGCCACCACGGCCCGGCGCAAGGCGATCGACCGGCTCCGCCGGGCCAAGGCCGGCCAGGAGAAGCTGGCCCTGCTGGCCGCGACGGAGACGGGACTCGGCGCCGATACCAGCGACGCCGAGGAAGCCGACGACGAACTGCTCGGCATGATCTTCGCCTGCTGCCACCCCGCGCTGCCGCGCGAATCGCAGATCGCCCTCACCTTGCGCGCCGCCTGCGGCCTGACCACGGCCGAGATCGCCGCCGCCTTCCTGGCCGCCGAGCCCGCGATGACCCAGCGGCTGCTGCGGGCCCGCAAGGCGCTCCGGGCCGCGCACGCCGACCTGCGCGTCCCCGACCCCGACGCGCTCGCGGACCGGCTGGCCGAGGTGCTGGCCGTGGTGTACCTGGTGTTCAACGAGGGCTACCTGGCCAGCGCGGGCCGCCAGCCCGCCCGGCGGGACCTGGCCGCCCAGGCGGTGGCGCTGGCCCGGCTGCTGCACCGGCTGATGCCGCGCGAGCCCGAGGTCCTCGGCCTGCTCGCGCTGATGCTGCTGCACGAGTCGCGCGCCGCGACCAGGTTCGACGGCTGGGGCCGGCTGGTCCGGCTCGCCGACCAGGACCGGTCCCGCTGGAACACCGCGCTCATCGCCGAGGCCACCGGGCTGCTCGACCGCGCGCTGACCCAGCGTGCATCCGGTCCCTATCAGGTCCAGGCGGCCATCGCGGCCCTGCACGCGGAGGCCCCCGACTACGACCGCACCGACTGGCGCCAGATCCGGCTGCTCTACGGCCGGCTCCAGGAGCTGACCCCGTCCCCGGTGGTACTGCTCAACCGGGCGGTGGCGACCAGGTACACCGATGGTCCCGAGGCCGCCCTGGCCGAGATCGAGCCGCTGGCCGGCGAACTGGACGGGTACCGGCTGTTCCACGCGCTGCGGGCCGGCCTGCTCACTGGCCTGGGCCGTGACGACGAGGCCAGGCAGGCCAGCGAGCGGGCGCTCGCGCTGGCCGGCAACCCGGCCGAACGCGAGCTCCTCGCCCGCCGCCTGTCGTTCTGAGCCCTGCCCCCTCGCCAGGGCGCCCCCGACCAGCCTTGCTACATCTCGATCACGGGGCTACATCTCGATCACGGGGCTACATCTCGATGACCGGCCGGACCTCGATCGTCATCCAGCCCTTGTCCACCCCGGGCCAGGTCTTGGCGATCTCGATGGCCTCCTCGATGGTGTCGGTGTCGAGCACCGAGTACCCGCCGAGCGCCTCCTTGGTCTCCATGAACGGGCCGTCGGTGACGCCGCCGGTGCGCACCGTCTTGGCCGTGGCGGGCGGGGCCAGCTGATAGCCGGTCTCGACGAGCTTGCCGGAACCGCCGCCGCCCTTCTCGTACCAGGCGCCGATCTCGGCGTACCACTGCTGGCCTTCGGCCTCGGACATGCTCTGCGCCGCTTCGGTGTTCAGCAGCAGGATCACGTATTTCACGGTTTGCCTCCTGGATCAGCCGGGGCGCCGCTCTGGCGTCCCTTCATCTATGCCACGAACGGGGTGGCGCCGGACCCGACACCACCGCGAAAAAAGTTTCAGCTGCCCGAGGCGCCCTCCTCGGCGGCCAGCCTCGCCTCCACGGTCAGCACGGCCTCGTAGCGTCGCTGGATGTCGGCTCGGTCGGCCGCCTCGGGCACCGAGCGCTCGCACGCCCGGCTGATCATGGCCGCCTGCTCGAGCAGCACCCGGCGCTGGGCCTCGCTGGTGGTCTCGGCCATGATCTGGGCCAGCGCGTCGAGCAGCCGGATCAGCACGGCCGGCTGGCCCAGGCTGGACTGCCTGAGCTTCTCGAACGAGCGCTGCACCAGCCGGTCGTAGGATGGCTCGGGCGCGATGACCCGGATGAACCCCCGGTCGTCCCGGTGCACCCGCGCCGGATGCCACTGCGCCACGATCTTGCAGAGGTTCTCTCCGAGCCAGTCGATGCAGGTCAGGGCGGTGAACGTGTCGTTGATCGCGCTGGAAAGCGCGCGCAGCGCGATCTCCACCAGCTGGTCGATGCCGAACGACACGTCCTGGCTCAGCGTCCGGTGCGGCCCGACGAAATGCGCACGGCCCAGCGCCTGGCGGATGTGCGGCGCCGCCTCCGGCGGCCAGACCGTGGCGAACCGGTGATCGCGCACCACGAAATGGCCCGGCCGGTGCTCCAGGTTGATCACCGCGTTCGCCTCGGTCGCCAGCCTGACCAGGTTCTGGTGCCTGATGAACTGCACGTACCCGCTGACCGGGGCGAGCAGCGCGGCGCCGTCTTCCTCGGCCCGGGCCACCAGTTCGCCCGCGGCCGGGCCGGCCTTCGGGTAATCCCCGATGTTCCCGCTGCCCTGCTCCCTGATCGCCACGGCCAGGTCGGCGGCGATGCTCGCGATCACCTGCGGCAGCTGGATCGAGACCGCCGTGTGGTGGATGAAGTAGATGAGCACGGCCAGGTCGGCGACCATCAGCCCGAGCGTGACGGTCACGCCGATGTGCGGCACGAAGTCCCCGTGCGAGCTGACCCCGATCGAGCCGAGCACCAGCACCGCGTACACGAACGTGGCCACGAACGTGCCGAGGGTCAGCTGGGTGCCGCGGTCGCGGATGAAGTTCCGCAGCATCCGCGGGCCGAACTGGGTCGAGGCCAGCGTCAGGGTGAGCAGGATGACCGAGAACACCACGCCGACCACGGTGATGATGGCCGCCGCGATCGTGGTGAGGATCTGCCGGGCCGCGTCGGCGCTGCCGCTGATCACCCAGCCCGGCACGGTGAAGTCGCCGTGGTAGGCGGCCCGGTCCGCGGCGAGCGTGCCGGCGAACAGCGCGACCGCGACCGCCACCTCCAGGGCGGGCACGTACCACAGGCTGGTCCGCAGGACCTCACGCCGCCAGTGCGAGCCCAGCCCAGAGGACAGGAGCCCGGAAGACAGAAGGCCGCGGTCCATGACCGCCAATCTTGTCACGGGCACCGCCGTGCCGTTAGATGGTGACACGATGCCGCGTCCGGTCGCTCACCTGGCCAATCTCGACCTGAACCTGCTCGTGGCGCTGCGCGAGCTGCTGCGCGAGCGGAGCGTGACGCGCGCCGCCGAGCGGCTCGGCGTGACCCAGCCCGCGGCCAGCGCCGCGCTGTCCCGGCTGCGCCGCCACTTCGGCGACGAGCTGCTGGTCAGGGAGCGGGGCGAGTACACGCTGACCGCGCTCGGCGCCCAGCTGGCCGAGCAGGCCGACACCATCTGCACCGCGGCCGAGCGGCTCTTCGCGGCCAGCGCCGACTTCGACCCGGTCACCTCGGAACGCGAGTTCACCCTGGTCATGGCCGACTACACGATCGTGGTCATGGGCGAGGCGCTGTCCCAGGCCATCGCGCGCGCCGCGCCGCGGACCCGGCTGCACATCCGGCTCGTCCGGGAGTCACTGTCCGCCGAGTACGCCGACGGCATCCGGTTCATCGACGGCATGGTCGCCCCGCCCACCCACGGCTTCGCCCTGCCCGAGACCCGGTCGGCCGAGCTGTTCAGGGACCGCTGGGTGTGCCTGGTGGACGCGCGCAACCCGGCCCTCGACGCCGGCCGGCTGCGGCTGGCGGACCTGGCCCGGCTGCCCTGGGTGGCGCCGTACTACCGGAGCCCGCCCAACCCGTCCGCGGCGCCGATCATGCACCAGCTCGAACTGCTCGACATCCGGCCGCGGATCGCGGTGCGGGTGGAGAGCTACCTGGCCGTGCCGCACTTCGTGGCCGGGACCGACCGGATCGCGCTCATGCAGGAGCGGCTGGCCGCGCGGCTCGCCGACCGGATGGACCTGCGGGTGCTCGAGTGCCCCGGCCAGCCCGAGCCGATCGCCGAGGTGCTGTGGTGGCACCGGCAGTACGAGGACGACGCCGCGCACGCCTGGCTGCGCCGCCTCATCGTGGAGACCGCCCGCCGCCTGTGAGCCGCCGGTAAGCCGGTAGAAGCTGCCGGGACGGCCGGCCACGCGCCGGGACGGCCGGCCACGCTGCCGGCCGCCCCGGCCCCGGGTCGGCGGATACCCGAGCTGTGGGCGGCGGTCCTACCAGGTCACGATCACGGCGACCACCGCCACGCCGACGAGGGCCGCCAGCCCCGAGCTGACCACGATCAGGACCACCATGCGCGTGCTCATGGCCGTCTCACCCCAGTTCCAGGATTTCCGGCAGGTTGGTGAATCCCTGGCAGTCGGTCGCCACCAGCGGCGTGGAGTTGGCGTCGGAGAAGTTGGCGGCCGACATGCACAGGTCGGCGCCGAAGATGACCAGCTGGATCAGCGGGTCGGTGCCGTTGGCGTTCTGCCGGTGGATCACCCAGAACGGGGCCTGGTCGCACCGTCCCTGCTGGAGGCGCAGGCCGCTGTTCACGTTGTTGACCGGGTGGGTGACGCACAGCCCGCTGCCGGTGTTCTGGATCAGGTAGGCGACATCGCCGCTGTCGGTCGTGAAGCTCGGGATGAAGTGCCATCGCTGCGGTGACCCGTTGGACGCGTAGCCGTGACAGTGGAAGAACTGGAGCGGCACCCCCGCCGCGGTGCTGCCGTTGGGCACGTCCACGCACATCGGGTTGCCCTGGGCGTTGTCGAACGGCACGAAGATCTCGTTCCAGGTGGACGCGGGAACGGTCGGGTCGGACGCGTGCGCGGTCCCCGCCCAGCCCGAAGCTGAGTCCCGTCACGAGCAGGCCCCCGGTGAGCAAGGCGGCCAGCCTCGGTATTCGCATCGGTTCCCCCTAGCTGATGGTCCTGCTGGCCGGATGCGTCTCACTGTGCGCCGCACCTCTGGAGTACCGCTGACGCGGCGCTGAAGCGCCCGGCGGACCGGGCCGGTATAAACCGCGTTTATGCCGGGCAGACAATTCATTTGTTTGCCAGCCGGACCGGGCGAATTTAACGTACCGGGCAAGAAAGTATTTATCGCTCTCCGCCCTTCCCGCACGGTTTAAGCACAACAGCCAGGAGCGTCAATGCCGCACGCCCTGACCGAGCTCAGGCTGGCCGAGGTCACCCGGCCGGCCGCCGCCGGTGCCCACGAGATCCGCGCCGACGTATGCGTGGTCGGCGCCGGTATCGCGGGCCTGTCGGCGGCCGTGGAGTCGGCCCGGCTGGGCCGGGACGTGGTCCTGGTGGACGCGCTGCCGCTGATCGGCGGCCAGATGGTCCATTCCCTGATCGGGCTGTTCTGCGGCGTCTTCGGCAACGCCCCGGCTTACCAGCAGCTCACCCACGGGATTTTCGACGACATTTTCCGTGACCTCGGCCCGCCCGGTGACCTGCATTTCCAGCGCGGCCACACCACGACCGTCTTCTACAACGAGGTGGCCCTCGGCCGCTGGCTGGAGCAGGCGATCAGGCGCCTCGGCGTCCGGACCATCCTCGGCACCGTGCTCCAGCGAGCGGACCTCGACGACGGCCGGATCACCGAGGTCGAACTGGCCTCGCGCTACGGCAACGTCGCGATCAGGGCCGAGGGCTTCGTCGACGCCAGCGGCGACGCCGCGCTGACCTGGCAGGCCGGCCTGCCGTGCCGCGTCCCCGAGCGTTCCATCTACGGTTCCCAGCAGGTCATCGTCGAGCACGTGGACGAGAGCCACCGGCCGGACCAGGGCGAGATCGACGCGCTGCTGGCCGCCCGGGGCGAGGAGCACGGGCTGCTCCGCCGCGGCGGACTTGCCTTCTTCTTCCCCGGCCGGGGCACCGCGGTCCTGAACGTCACCCACATCGACGCCCCGCTGGACCCGGTCGAGGCCTCCCGCGCCCAGTTCGACGGGCGCGACCAGGCCGACCGGGTGATCGCGCTGCTCAGGGCCGAGTTCCCCAAGGCCTTCGGCGAGGCCCGGGTGCGCGCCTACGGCTACCCAGGCCGGCGGCAGACCCGCTGGATCAAAGGGCGCCACCAGCTGACCACCGAGGAGATCAGAGCCGGGACTCGGTTCGCCGACGCGGTGGCCAGGACCGCCTGGCCGATCGAGCTGCACGACCGGTCCGACGGCTACGTGTGGGAGATGTTCGGCCCGGACCACGTGCACTACGTGCCGCTGCGCGCGATGACCCCGCCGGGCGCGCACAACCTGGTCGCGGCGGGCCGGTGCGTGGACGGGGACGCCGCCGCCCTGTCCAGCGTGCGGGTGATGGGCCCGTGCGCCGCCATGGGCGCCGCCGCCGCGCACGCCCTCGACCTCGCGGCCACGAGCGGCAGCGTCCACCAGATCGACCTGGACCAGCTGCGCGCCCGCCTGGCCCCGAACCTGGACGACACCGCACCGGACGACACCGCATGATCCTCACCGACGACGAGAAGCGGATGCGCGACGGCGCCGAGGGCGCCGCCGTGGCCGCCGCGATGGACCTGCTCATCCGCTACGGCGACGCGCTGGCCTGCGAGCGCCTGTGCGACGTGCGCAACGTGGCCGGGTCCATGACCCAGCCCTCCCCGGTGAAGGAACGGCGGGTCCGCGAGGGCGGCTGGGACAAGGCCTTCGCGGTCATCAACCTGGACTGCGACGACGACATCGAGGTGCCCGCCATGCGGGTGCCGGTCTGCCAGCTCCAGCACGGCTTCGGCTCCGACGCCGCGGGCATCGTCCCCTACCCGGCCGCGAACATCGAGCTCCAGGCCGACGCCGAGTCCTTCTACGGCCGCCGCGGCGTGAACATCCTCGCCACCTGCACGCCCTACCAGGTTGGCAATATCCCGGTCCGCGGCGAGCACCTGGCCTGGATGGAGTCCTCCGCGGTGATCTACGCGAACTCGGTGCTCGGCGCCCGGACCAACTGCGAGGGCCTGGCCTCGTCCGGCGCGGCCGGGCTGACCGGGAAGATCCCCTGCTGGGGCAACCACCGGGACGAGAACCGCCACGGCACCCACCTGGTCGACGTGCGCACCCGGGTGGACAGCCTCCTGGACTGGGGCATGCTCGGCTACTTCGCCGGCGAGGAACAGCGCCGCGCCGTCTACGCGGCCCTCAACTCGGTAGGCACACGCCGCCGTCACCGGCCGCTGGCACGGAGAACTCGGATGATCACCCTGCACGGCCGCACCGTCGTCCCCGGCTACGCCGAAGGCGAGGCCCTCGTCTCGGCTGAGCCCGTCCCCGGCTGGGGCGGAATCGACCCCAGCACCGGCCGGATCACCGAGTCAAGGCACGGAATGAACGGGGTGGCTTTCACCGGCAAGGTCCTGGTCTTCCCCGCCGCGAAGGGGAGTTCGGTCTGGTCCGGGTTCTTCCAGGCCTGACCGGAGGGAGCTGAAACGCCATGGCGCTGCGCAGCAACTTCGAGCCGGGGACGTCCCGATGGGCGACCAGGCGGGCGTAGTGGCGGGCGCTGGGGCTCAGCGACGAGGACATGGCCAAGCCCAAGGTCGCCATCGTGAACTCGTCCTCGCAGCTGGCCATCTGCTTCAGCCATCTGGACGAGATCGCCCGGCGGGCCCGGCGGGCGGTGGAGCAGGCCGGCGGCGTGGCCTTCGAGGTGCGCACCGCGGCCCCAAAGCGACTTCATCACCAGCGCCGGGCACCGCGGCGGCTACATCCTGTCCGCCCGGGACCTGATCGCCTGCGACATCGAGGACGTGTTCCTGGCCGCCGGGCATGGGCATCGCCTCCCGGCTCGTCTTCGCCCTCGACGGCGCCGGGCTCACCGGACAGGTCGCGGTGGTCACCGACGGCCAGCTGTCCGGCCTGGTCAACAAGGGCATCGTGGTGGGCGAGGTATCCCCGGAGGCGGCCCGCGGCGGCCCGCTGGCGCTGGTCCGCGACGGCGACATCATCCGCATCGACGTGCCGGGCCGCACCGCCGACCTGGACGTGCCCGAGGCCGAGCTCGCGGCCCGCCGGGCCGCCCTTAAAGAGCCAACCCCAGCTAACGAACGAGGTTGGCTCTCCATCTACCAACGGCTGGTCCGCCCGCTTCCGGAAGGCGCGATCCTCACCCCAGCGGGTGATGATGACAACTGAGGCCTACAGCGGGAGCCCGGCCTCCAGCAGGGCCAGCGCCTGGTCGATGCGGCCGAACACGTCCTCGATCCTCTGCATGTCGCTGGACCAGCCGTGCCACGGCATGGTGATCGACATCATGACGCCGATGATCGCGCCCGCCGCGGTGCGGACGGCCAGGTCGTCGGCTGGGCGCCCGGCCCGTTTGGCCAGGGCCTCGCCGATGACCCCGATGGTGCGGGCGAACTCGTCGGTGGCCCGGGCCCGGATCTCGGGCACGGTCATGGTGAGCAGGGTGGTCTCGGCGATCACCGCGAGGTCGGCCTCGGTGTAGGAGGCGAACGCGTCGCGTACCGCCGCGCGGACCGCGGTGAGCGGGCTGAGGTCGGCGGGCTGCCGCTCAAGCGCCTCGACCATCCGGGTGTCCATGTCGTCCTGGAGAACGACGTCTTCCTTGGTCGGGAAGTACCGGAAGAACGTGCTCGGTGACACCTCGGCGGCCGCCGCGATCTGCTCCACGGTGGTGCGCTGGTACCCGTTCGCGCGGAACAGCCGCAGCGCGTGCTCCCTGATGGCGGCACGCGTCCTGGCCTTCTTCCGCTCGCGCAAGCCGTCCGGCCGGTCCTGGCTCGCGCCGGCGATCTCTGTCATCCCCTCTATTCTGCCCGCTCCCGGCGCTTTCATCAGCCGCGTCGTCGCCGCTAGCGCTAGCGCGGCGCCGCTACGGCGCGGGAATGCGCTCCTCAGAGCGGCAGGCCGGCCTCGAGCAGGGCCAGGGCCTCGTCGAGGCGCTCGAACATGGCGGTGAGGGCCTGGTCGTCGCCGGGCAAGTCGTCCACCGGCAGGGTGATGGACAAGATGACGCCGATGAGCGCCCCGGCCACCGTGCGCACGGCCATGTCGTCCGCCGGGCGGCAGGCCCGCCTGGCCAGCGCCTCGCTCATCACCGTGATCATCCGGACGAACTCGTCGGTGGCCCGGGCCCGGACCTCGGGCTCGGTCGCGATGAGGGCCGTGGTCTCCCGTAGCACGTCGAAGTCCGCCTGGCTGAATGAGCCGGCCACCTCACGGAGGGCGGCGCGGAAGGCGGCCGCCGGCTTCAGCCCGGCGGGCTGCCGCTCGAACGCCTCGGCGACCTGAGTGTCCATGTCGTCCTGGAGGATCAGGTCTTCCTTGGTCGGGAAGTAGCGGAAGAACGTGCTGGGTGACACCTCGGCGGCCGCCGCGATCTGCTCCACGGTGGTGCGCTGGTAGCCGTTCGCGCGGAACAGCCGGAGCGCGTGCCGCCTGATGGCGGCACGCGTCCTGGCCTTCTTCCGCTCCCGCAGGCCGCACGGCCGGTCCTGGCCCGCGACCGGGATCTGCGTCATGCTCCCCGTTCGGCCTTCTCCGCCGGGGCGGGCACGCCGGGGGTCGCGGGGGCGCCGGCCGCCACCGCGGGCTCGGTTATCCCTTCGGCCCGGCGCGGCAGGAAGATGGCCGCCAGCACGGCACTCACCAGCGCGATCCCGGCGCAGACCCAGAGCATCGTGTCCATGCCGGTGACGAACGAGTTCCGCACCGAGTCGAGCAGCGCCGCCGAGTCCAGCTGGTGCGCGACGGCCACGCCCGCCGCCACGCTGTTCTTCGCCGCGTCCGCCACCGCCGCGGGCAGCCCGCTGACCGTCAGGTGGCTGGCGTACACCGAGCCGAGCACGGTGCCGAGGATGGCCACCCCGATGGTGGCGCCCACCTGGCGCAGCGCCGAGATCAGGGCCGAGCCCGCGCCGCTGCGCTCGGCCGACAGGGCGCCGATCGCGGCGTTCATCGCCTGCGGCATGGCCATTCCCAGGCCGAGCCCGAACACCGCGAACCAGGCCGCCGCGAACCCGGTGCCGCTGCTGGCGCTGGTGCTCGCGCCCACCGCCAGCGCGGCCGCCATGATCGTGAACCCGACCGTGACCAGGAGCTTGGCGCTGACCGGGGGCGCGCTGGCGGTGCCGTCGGCGGACTTGCGCGGCGAGGCGAGCCTGGTCCCGCCGATCATCCCGATGATCATGCCGCCGATCATGGGCAGCAGCCGCAGTCCGCTGCCCATGGCGTCCGCGCCGCGGACCTCCTGGAAGTACTGCGGCATCACGAAGAAGATGCCGAACATCGCGAACGAGACCATCGTGGACAAGATGGTGCCCCAGGTGAACCCGGCCGAGCGGAACAGCCGCAGTTCGATCAGCGGACGGACCCTGCCCCCGCGAGGGTCGTCCGCGCGGCCGGTCAGCCAGCGCTCCCAGCCGACGAGCGCGGCGAGCACCGCGACCCCGGCCACGATGGTGGCCAGCGCGGTGGTGTCGGTCCAGCCGTCCTGTCCGGCCTTGATGAACCCGTAGGTCAGCCCGGCCAGCCCGGCGCTGGACAAGATCACGCCGAGCACGTCCACGCCCGGCCGCTCCGCGCTGCGCGACTCGGGCAGCAGGATCGTCACGGCGATCAGGGCGAGCACCACCACCGGCACGTTGATCAGGAAGACCGAGCCCCACCAGAAGTGGTCGAGCAGGTAGCCGCCGACGACCGGGCCGATCGGGAAGCTGATGAAGGTGGCCGACGCCATCAGCGCGATCGCCTTCTGCCGTTCCTCCGGGGCGAACAGCACCGGGATCACGGACAGCGACAGCGGGAAGATGGCCGCGGCGCCGATCCCGAGCACCGCCCGGGCCGTGATCAGCTCACCGGTGCTCGTCGCGTAGGCGCACGCCGCCGAGGCCGCCCCGAACAGGACGAGCGCGACGAGCAGCACCTTCTTGCGTCCCAGCCGGTCGCCGAGCAGGCCCGCGGGCAGCATCACGGCCGCCAGCACCAGGCTGTAGGAGTCCGAGATCCACTGGAGATCGCTGGTCGAGGCGTGCAGGTCGGTCGCGATCGTGGGCAACGCCAGGTTGAGCACGGTCAGGTCGAGGCCCACCACGAGCACGCTCGCCGCGATCGCGATCAGCGCCCACCACTTCCGGGCCGAGCTTTCTGCCATGACAGTCACACCCCTTCGGCAGTCACAACTTTTTGCTAGTCACTACCAAAAGTGTGTGTCATTCATTTGCTACTGTCAACCGAAAAGCCAACTCCGTCTCTGACCTCCCCAACCGCGCCCGCCTGTCGCTCCCGGCGCCCGCTACGCGGATGGCTGTAAACGACATGAAACCGGGCTTCCACCGTGCCGGAACGCGGTGAAAGCCCGGTTTCACGCCCAGGGGCCAGAGGCCAGGGGTTAGCTGTTGAGGCGGTTGAGGAGGGCGGTGCCGTCGGGGCTGCCGAGACCGGAGCAGGCGTCCCAGCCTGGGCCGGCCGCGTAGGCACCGTTGTTGCCGCTGGTGATGTCGTTGAAGCCATCCACCGCGGTACGGGGCGAGACGCCCGCGTAGAGCAGCGTCTGGATCAGGCCGAAGCGCTGGCCGGTGGCTTCGGCCAGGCGGCTGACCAGCGCCGCCCACAGCGGGGCGACCGCGCTGGTACCGCCCACGACCTGGGCCTGGCCGCCGGAGAAGACCTGGTAGCCGGTCACCGGGTCGGCGTTGCCAGCCACGTCAGGCACGCCCCGCCCGCCGCCGGCCGCCGCCTCCCCGGAGACAGCCGCGGACCGCGCGACCCGGGCCGGGACGCCGGCGTTAGCCTGGAAGGACGGCACCGCGAAGTGGTCGCTGACCCCGCCGCCGCCGGCTCCCTCGTTGGCGGCCGTCTCGTTCCATACCACCTCCGAGCTGATCACGCCGGTCGACGGGTTCGCGCTGAGCTTGGTCCCGCCGCAGGCCAGCGCGTGCGGGCTGGACGCGGGGAAGTCCACGTGCGACTGCCCGTCGTTGACGGCGTCGCCGCTGCCGTTGTCACCCGAGGCCACGCACACGGTGATGCCCATCGCGGCCGCGTCGGCGATCGCCGCGTCCATCGCGCTGCGTCCCTGGGCCGTCCACGAGTCCTCCGACTGACCCCAGCTGATGGAGATCGCGATAGGAGCTGGCGTGGCCGAGGCGGCCGCCGAGATCGCGTCGACGAAGCCCTGGTCGCCGTTGTTCGGCGCGAAGTAGACGATCTGCGTCGCGCCGGGCGCGGCGGCGCCGATCACGTCGATGTCCAGGGCGACCTCGATGTCGGCGCCGTTCGGGTCGGAACCGGGCGCGTTCGACGCCCCGTCCACGCTGACCGCGGAGATCGACGGGACGGCGATGCCCAGGCCGCCGAAGTAGGTGTCCAGGTCGCTGGTGGAGAAGCCGCCGCCGAGCTCGATGACCGCGATGGTCTGGCCCGCTCCGGTGGTGCCGGCCGGGAACTTGTAGATGTCGGCCACCTGGTTCGGCGGGTACGTGCTGCCCGCGGCGGCGGCGGCGTGCGGCGCCACCCCCCGGCGCCGGAAGTGCGGCCGGGCCTGCGGCCGGGTGTCGAGGCCGAGCACCGCGAGCACCACGCCGTCCAGCGCGGCCGGGACGAACAGCGGCCCCTCGCGGTAGCGGTGCATCACGCTCTCGCCGGTCTTCGGATCCGGGCTGCTGACCTGCTGCAACGTGACGCCGAAGGCGCTGGAGAGCGCGCCGATGGTGCCCGCCACCTTGACCCGGCGGGTGGATGCGTGGACCTCGGTGACCTCGAGCCCGAGCGCACCGAGCGTCTGCCGGACCAGGTCCACGTCGGCCGGGTCGGCGCCGTACTGATCGCGCAGCTCGTCATGGGTCAGGACGGTGGGGCCCTCGACGATCTCGGCCGGGATCTCGGCCCGGCGCCGCAGCACCAGCGTCAGCTCGGCCCGCTCCGAGGTGTCCAGCTGGCCGGCCGGCGTGGCGGCCTCCAGCCGCGTCCGCGCGCTGCCGGGCAGTTCCACGAGATTGTGGGATTCATCAGGCATATGTCAGCTCCAGGTCCCGGGACAGTAGATAACAGTAGATATGAGTCCACCAGAGCGGGATCCGTTGATGCCGATACGGAGAACCCGCCCCGTTCGGCATAGATGATTTCACTGCGTGACCGGATACCGGCCGTCAGCCGCAAAAGAAGCCAGGGGATATTTCCCTGACGAAAGCGGGTGGTGGTGGCGGCGCCAGCGACGGCGGTGGCCGGCGCCACCACCACCACGTCTTCGCGGGCTAAGCGCTCACGGCGCTCCTCGGCCCGGCGGCGGAAGCCGGCCTGCCCTGCCTGACGGCGCGGCGCCGGGCGAGCCAGGTCCCGGCGACGATCACGCCCGCCAGCAGCAGCGGCGGTAGGTAGAGCAGGGGGAGTGAGGACGCGATGCTGGCCGAGGCCCCGGCATCCTGGCCGAACAGGTCGCTGGCCAGCTTCTCCTGCCACCAGATCGCGTACGGGATGACCGGGATGGCCAGCAGCACGAGGACCCGGCGGCTGACCGGAGCCCGCAGGCAGCCGGCCGCCGCGGCGACCAGGACCGCGGCGATCAGCAGGTCGCCAGGCAAGCCGGTTACCTCGCTGCCGAGGTCCTTGGTGAACCCGCTCCTGGAGTCGAGCCATACGTTGCCGCCGACGCTGAAGCCGCCCAGGATCAGCGCCCCGGCGCCGATCAGCGCGGCGCCGCCCCGGGTCAGCAGGGCCAGTCCGCGGCCGGGTCCCGGCGACAGCAGCAGCGCCGCCGCGGCGGTGCAGGCGAGCAGAACGGTGAACGCGACCACCGGGCTCGCGTACCCGGTGATGGGAGAATCGGGCCGCTGCACCGCGGCGACGACCTGGCCTATCGCCACGGCCAGGGCACCGAGCCCGGCTAGCCGCCGCAGCCGCAGCAGCGCCAGCGCGGCGACCGCGGGCGCACCGGCCGCCAGCGGCAGGTCACCCAGGCCGAGGGCCGCGGTGAGCCGCCAGTGCGGATGGCCGGTGACGCTGCTCGCCACGGCCTGCGGGAGGTGGAATTCGGCCAGCGCGGCCACCAGCAGGAGCACCGGGGCGATCACGCTGATCACGGCCAGGGCATCACTCCAGCGGGGGTCACGAACCATCCATGACGAACGGGTGGCTTGCTTCACCCGGTTAACCAGCATGCGGCCGCGAATGCGGGCCGCCCCGGCGACCAGGTCCGCGCAGTCCGCGACGTGCTGGCCGGAGCGCAGCGCCCAGGCCACCGGCTTCGGTGCCCGGACGCGCGCGTCGTAGTCGGCCGCGGCGAACAGGACGCCGATCATCTCCTCGGCGTGCTCCCGCCGGTGGGCCTTGGGGTACAGGGTGAGCAGCCGCCGGTAGCGCCGCTCCATCCGCGTGCGCCGGCGCGCCGGCCGCCCGCCAGGGCGTCCCTCCAGCTCCACGGACCAGGTCATAGAGTGCCCCCGGCCAGGCCCAGGCGGCTGGCGGCGACGGCGGCGTTGGCGCGGATCCTGCGCACTTCGGCCGCGAGCTGAGCGGTGCCCTCGTCGGTGATCCGGTAATAGCGGCGGAGCCGCCCGTCCACGACTTCCTCCTTGTCGCTGCTGACCATGCCGTCTGCCTTCAGCCGGTCAAGGGCCGCGTACAAGGTGCCCGCCCGGAGCCTGACGCGTCCATCGGAGATCCGGGCCACGTCACTCATGATCCCGTAACCGTGCTGGGCCCCCGCGGCCAGCGCGGTCAAGATCAGGAACGTCGGCTCCTGCATGGACTGCTTGCTCACAGGCTCTTGTATATGCCGATGAACGGCACATATCAACTCGGCGGTCACGGGGGAACCAAGGGTGACCGATTCCATACGAGTTGTTGCGATTTCCGTGATGCCTGAGTCATGATGAGACGACAGCTCGTACCGCGGGCCCGCTCGCCGCGGACAATCAGGACCCGCTGACCAGGCCACTGCGAAGGGGTGCCGTGCCGCCGCGCGCCACGTTCCGCGACGTGTTCGCGGACCGCGAGTTCCGGGCCGTATGGTTCTCCGAGATCTTGTCCGTCACCGGGGATCGTCTCGCGCTGGTCGCGCTCACCCTGCTCGTCTTCCACCAGACGAACTCGCCGCTGCTCGCGGGCCTGGCCTACGCGGCCGGGTACCTGCCGTGGGTGATCGGGGGGCTGTTCCTGGCCGATATAGCCGACCGCCAGCCCCGGCGCACGGTCATGGTCGTCTGCGACGTGGTCCGGACCGTGCTGGTCGCGGCCATGGCACTGCCGGGCGTGCCGCTGCTGGTCCTGGTGGGGCTGCTCTTCGCGACCACGATGTTCGCGCCCCCGTTCGAGTCGGCCCGCGCCGCCATCACCCCGGACATCCTGCAAGGAGAGAAGTACGTCCTCGGCGCGGCCGTATTCCAGACGACTGTCCTGGCGGGCCAGGTGGTCGGCGCGGCCGCCGGGGGACTGGCGGTGGCCTTCATCGGCGTGCGCGCCTCGCTCGTCGTGAACGCGGCGACGTTCGCGCTGTCCGGCTTGCTCATCGGGTTCGGTACCCGGGCCCGGCCGGCCGCCGCGAAGCCGCAGACCGGTCAGCAGACGCCGCTGGCCCGCATGGCGGGCGGCTTCCAGCTGGTCTTCGGCGACCGGGCGCTGCGCACCCTGCTGCTGCTCGGGCTGCTGGTGGTCTTCTACACGGTGCCCGAGGGGATCGCCGCGCCCTACGCGAAAGAACTCGGCGGAGGGCCGATCGCGACCGGCGTGGTGCTCGCGTCCACCTGCCTCGCCACCACGATCGCCACGCCGCTGTTCACGCGGTTCGTGCGCCCGCGGCAGCGGCTGAACATGATGGGGCCGCTGGCCGTCCTCACCTGCGCGACGCTGGTCTTGACGGCCCTCCGTCCGGGTCTTGCCGTTTCCCTGGTGATCTTCTCGCTGTCGGCTACGTTCGGCATTTACCAGATCGCAGCCAACACCGCCTTCGTGGTCAGGGTGCCGAACGAACGGCGGGCTCAGGCTTTCGGCATTGCCAACATGGGTGTGGTCGTTGGCCAGGGGGCCGCTTTCGTAGCGGCCGGGGCCGCGGCCGAGGTGATATCCCCGGCGGCGGTCATCGCCATTGCTGGCGGAATAGGAGCGGTCATTGCGTTCGTACTGACGCTCAGGTGGCGCCACGTGTCACCACCCGGCGGGCGTCATGCGGCCGTCAGGCGTCCCGGTCACGCCGCGGCCAGAAGATCGGTGCCGCTACGGGAATCGAGGTAGCGGCGCGTGGTCAGCTACCGGCTCAAGTCCAGGTGTCGCGCATGGCGAGCGCTCCTCTCAGGTCGTGCTGACTACGTATGGCAGAAGTCCTTAGGTCCACTGGACGCGCATGGGCCGACCCTCCCTCCGGCGCTCGGTCAGCTCCGTGACAGCCCCCCAGCGGCAAGTACGCGGGGTAATCGTGGCTTGTCAAAGACCATTTAGCCCCCCTTTTTGCCGGGATGTAGCGAAACCAGGCGACATAGTGTCCAAGATGGCCATGCATGGGTTAAGGTAGCTATACGGAGCTAGTCCTTTACGGTGAGCTGCCGAACTAGACAGGAGCCTGTCGAGTCCCATCCGGAACGGTGGACTATGAAAGCCTCGTCCGTCACTCGCCGCCTGGCCGGGTACGCGATTGTCCGGGACTGGGCGTGGTGGCAACTCCCCCCGCTTCTGCGTGGCTATGTCGGGGCCATTCCGCTCGCCGCCCTCGCCATGATCGGCTTCGCCATCTCGCAGACCGTATGGGTCGCCGACGACGTGCTGATATTCGTGCTGCTGCTCGTCTGCGGCATGGTCTCGGTCGCGGCCACCCCGCGGGTCGCCTACCTCAAGGCCGGGATGACCAGGGACTTCCTCACCGTCTGGGTGCTGCCGGTGGCGATCTTGCTGCCGCCGATCTACGCCATGCTGGCCCCGATCCCGCTCCAGGTGCTCACCCAGCTGTGCGTGCACAAGGGCGTCGTCTTCCGCCGGGTGTTCACCGCGGGCGCCATCAGCTTGACCTACGGGGCGGCGTCCTTGCTGTTCCGGGCGTTCCCCGAGCACTTCGCGGGCCCCTCGGTCGGCTCCGGGACCCACGCCCTGACCTGGGTCCTGGCCGTCGCCATCTGCGAGATCGTCGGCGGCCGCGGGCACCACTTCCTGATCGTGGGCGCGATCAAGCTGACCGATCCCTCCGTGCGCATCCGCGACCTGGAGCTCAACCGTGAGGCGCTGCAGGCCGACTTCGCCGAGTTCGATCTCAGCGTGCTGATCACCGTGGTCATCGCCGTCAACCCGGTGCTGGCCGTCGCCGCCGTCCCGACCGTGCTGCTGGCCAGGCGGTTCATCATGCACGCCCAGTTGCTGGCCGCGTCCCGCATCGACACCAAGACCGGGCTGCTCAACGCGGCGACCTGGGAGCGGGAGGCCGAAGTCGAGGTCACCCGGGCCGTCCGGTTGCACATCCCGCTGGCCGTGGCGCTGGTCGACATCGACCACTTCAAGGTGGTCAATGACACCTTTGGACACCTGGCCGGAGACAAGGCGCTCCGCGCCGTCACCGACGCCCTGCGCAGCCAGCTGCGCGGCTCGGACATGGCCGGGCGGTTCGGCGGCGAGGAGTTCGCCCTGCTCCTGCCGCAGGCCCGCGAGCAGGACGCCCTCAACGTGGCCGAGCGGCTCCGCACGCACATCGCCAGCCTGTCCATCCCGGTCGACGACGATGACGAGACCAGCCCGCGCATCAGGCTCACCATCTCGGTCGGGGTCGCGTCCGTGGACGGCGGCGAGAGCCGCGAGCTGACCGACCTGCTGGCCGCCGCCGACTCGGCCCTCTACCACGCCAAGGAAACGGGCCGTAACAAGACGCACATAGTCTCGGCCGGCCTGCGCGCCTTATTGCCGGCGCCGCGATTGCCGCCTGCATAGCCCGGGCTGACTACGCACGGCCACGTCCGCTGGCCGGGATACGCGCGCTCCCCGCGTCCAGGGAACCCCGCCTGCCGGTGGCCGTAATCTCGTCGCTACCCGGACTGGTTGAGGTACTTTCTGCCCGAAATCGGGCAGAATTTTTGCCTAACCAGCCGACGGCCTAGTAAGAAGTAGGCGTGCCGGAATCCTTCCCGCAGGATCTCGCCCGCTACCTGGCGGCCTCGACGGGCCTGTCGCAGCCCACCGCGTTCCGCGTGATCGCCGACGTGGCGAGCTACTTCGACGAGACGGTCGAGGAGTTCGTCCGCAGGCGGCACGCCGAGCTCAGGCAGCGGCAGCGGAAGAACGAGGAGATCTGGCCGCTGATCGAGACAGAGCTGAGGCAGCGCCGGTTCGCGGCGCCCGGGCTGTCGGAACGGCAGCTCCGCCGCATCGTCTACGGCTGACAACTCAGTAGAAGCGTCAAGAGCAAATGAGGTCAAGGGGAGGAGTTCGACGTGTGCGGAATCGTGGGGTACATCGGCCGCCGGGACGCCGTACCGGTGCTGCTCGAGGGCCTGAGGAGCCTGGAGTACCGCGGCTACGACTCGGCCGGCCTGGCGGTCATCTACCGGAACCGGCTCCAGGTCACCAAGACCGCGGGCCGGGTGCAGGACCTCAGGGACCGGGTCAGCGACCGGACCAGGGCCACCATCGGCATCGGCCACACCCGATGGGCCACCCACGGTGAGCCGAACGACACCAACGCCCACCCGCACACCGACACCGAGGGCCGCATCGCCGTCGTGCACAACGGCATCATCGAGAACGCCGAGCAGCTCAGGGACGCGCTCACCGACCGGGGCGTCAAGCTGGTCAGCGAGACCGACACCGAGGCGCTCGCCCACATGATCGCGGCCGAGGCCACCGAGGGCACGCCCCTGGAGGAGGCGGTCCGCCGCACGCTGCGCCGCGTGGACGGCACCTACGGCCTGGTGGTGCTGGACACCCAGAACCCGAACGAGCTCGTGGTGGCGCGCAACGGCAGCCCGATCGTGCTCGGCATCGGGGAGTCGGAGATGTTCGTCGCCTCCGACGTGGCGGCGCTGGTCCGCTACACCAAGCAGGTCGTGTACCTGGACGACGCCGAGGTGGCCACGGTGCACGCCGCCGACTACGTCACCGCGGCGCTCGACGAGCGGGACCGCGGCGGCTCGCGCAAGACGCCGACCACGGTCGAGGCCGAGGCCGGGGACTACGAGCTCGGCCCGTTCGAGAACTACATGCGCAAGGAGATCCACGAGCAGCCCGAGGCCCTGCGCCGGGTGCTGCGCGGGCGCCTCGACGAGCGGTTCGCCACGGCCAAGCTGGGCGGCATCGACCTGGACGCGCGCCAGCTCCGGGCCATCAGGCAGGTGAAGTTCCTCGGCTGCGGCTCGGCCTACTACGCCGGCCAGATGGGCGCGGTGCTGACCGAGGAACTGGCCCGCATCCCCTCCGACGCCGAGCCGGCCTCGGAGTTCAGGTACCGCAATCCCGTGGTCGACCCGGACACGCTCTACGTCGCGGTCAGCCAGTCCGGCGAGACGCTCGACACGCTGATGGCGGTGCAGGAGCTGCGCCGCAAGGGCGGCCAGGTCATCGGCGCGGTCAACGTGGTCGGCAGCGCCATCGGCCGGGAGTGCGGGCACGGGGTGTTCCTGCACGCCGGCCCCGAGATCGCGGTCTGCTCCACCAAGGCCCTGACCAACATGGCGGCCACCTTCGCCCTGCTCGCGCTGCTGCTCGGCCGGGTCCGCGACCTGTCCGCGGCCTCCGGCCAGCGGATCGTGGCCGGGATGCGGGCGCTGCCCGGGCAGATCGAGGAGATCCTGGCCGCCGAGGCGGAGATCGCCAAGGTGGCGCGGGAGTACGCCGAGGCCGAGCACATGTTCTTCATCGGCCGCGTCCGCGGCTGGCCGGTGGCCCGTGAGGGCGCGCAGAAGCTGAAGGAGGTCTCCTACGTGCACGCCGAGGCGTACCAGGCGGCCGAGCTCAAGCACGGCCCGCTCGCCCTGATCAACGCCTCGATGCCGAGCGTGGTCGTCGTCCCGGCGGACGACCTGCTGTCCAAGAACATCTCCGCGATCGAGCAGATCAAGGCGCGGGGCGGCCCGGTCATCGCGGTGACGAGCGCCGACCTGCCCGCGGGCCTGGCCGACGCGGTCATCCGCGTGCCGCGGGCCGAGCCCGAACTCGAGCCGCTGCTGCTGAACGTCCCGCTCCAGATCCTGGCCTACCACGTCGCGGCCAAGCTGGACCGCGACATCGACAAGCCCCGTAACCTCGCCAAGAGCGTCACCGTGGAGTAACCCCGGTGCCTCGGCCGGGCTGCACGGCTAGAGCGAGTCTTGTAGGTCATGAAACGGGGATGGCCGAGCCGGATTAAGGAGATGACCGAGCCGGATTCCGGTCGGAAACCGCCGCAGCGAGTCGGCTGGCCCCGCTAACCTCATCTGTCTCACCAGCTCGGAGCGAGATCCTGCCGCGCCCCGATCCGTCGTCTCACTGCCCCCATCCGCACCATTTCAGTTCAATGGTTGTGGCGCTCTAATGACCACGGCCATTAGAGCGCCACAACCATTGAATCCTAGAGGCGCGCTCGTCCAGCCGCCGCCTTTTTCCGCGGTCGGCGGCCACCACACCGGTCGTGCGCCTCGTGCCGCTCACGCGGCCAGTGCCGCTCACGCTGCTCGTACCGCTCGCGCGGCCAGTGCCGCTCGCGCGGCCAGTGCCGCTCGCGCGGCCAGTGCCGCTCGCGCGGCCAGTGCCGCTCGCGCGGCCAGTGCCGCTCGCGCGGCCAGTGCCGCTCGTGCTGCTCATGCCGCTCGAACCGATCGCGTCAGACGCCTGCCTCGCGCCGGTCCCGCCGCGGGCAGGCCCGCGCCGCTCGCGCCGCCCGCACGCGCTCGCGCTGATCGCGCCGCGCGCAGGCCGACCGCGTGACCGGCCCACGCCTCCCGGCGCGCCAATATGACGCCCCGTACCGTTGCCCAAGACCGTTTTGCCGGAATTATTCCAAGTTCAGGTCTGCCCTCTGATGGCGTGCGCCGAGATCGCACCGTGATGTGCGCGCGGAATACCAAAAATGCTCAGCCCTCAGGTGTTCTGCATGGCCCGGCCCCTCTCGCGCGCTCTCGTAGCGCTAGGTGACAGCGCTGGCGGATAAGGCGCGTTGTTTGCAACACCGCGTAATCGCGGCGAGCCGGACGCCATTCTTAGCCTCGCGTCACACGCAATTGCGCGCGATTTGCGCTAATTACTAACTGAATGGGCAAAGATGAGCTATGGTAGCTATACGGAGATAGTCCCTTACTGTGAGCATCCAACTATCAGCAGACTCGTTACGCCTCATCAAGAACGGTGCTTCATGCGAGCCTCGTCCGTCACAGCTCGACGAGCTGGCCATCTGGCCGCCGGGCTGTCCGTCAGGGACTGGGCGTGGTGGCGGCTCCCCGGAGCCCTGCGGGCCTACGTCGCCGCCGTGCCCGCGGCCGGTCTCGTGCTGGCCGTCGCGGCCGCGGCCGCGACGGCCTGGGTGCCGGCTGACCTGGCGCGGTTCGGCCTGCTGCTGAGCTGCGGCTCGGTTTCCGTGGTAGCCACCCAGCGCATCGCCTACCTCCAGAGCGGCCTGGTGCGGGACTTCCTGAGCGCCTGGGTGCTGCCGGTGGCGGTCCTGCTGCCGCCGGTGTACGCCATGGTGATCCCGGCGCCGCTGCTGATTCTCACCCAGTGGCGGGTGCACCGCGGGCCGGTCTACCGCCGGGTGTTCACCGCCGCCGCGATCGGCCTGGCGTACGGCGCGGCGTCGCTAGTGTTCCACGCCATCCCGCCGTCCATCGCCGGGAACCGGCTCGGTACCGGGACGCACGTCCTGACCTGGATCGCGGCCGTCGCCGTGGCCGAAGCGACCGGCTGGCTGCTGCACAACGTCCTGATCGTCACCGCGGTCAAGCTCTCCGACCCCGCGGCCCGGGTCGCCGGCGTCGCGCTGAACCGCGAGGCGCTGCTCGTCGACTTCGCCCAGATGGACCTGGGCGTCCTCATCACCGTGGTGGTGGCCGTCAACCCGGTGCTCGCCGTCCTGACGGTGCCCACCGTCCTGCTGGCCCGCCGGTTCATGATGCACGCGCAACTGCTGGCCAAGGCGCGGATGGACACCAAGACCGGCCTGCTCAACGCGTCCACCTGGGAGCACGAGGCGGAACGGGAGCTCGCCCGGGCGGTGCGCACCCACGGCCCGCTGTGCGTCGCGCTGCTCGACCTCGATCACTTCAAGATGGTCAACGACACCCACGGCCACCTGGTCGGCGACAAGGCGCTGCGCGCGGTCAGCGGTGTCCTGCACGAGCAGATGCGCAGCTACGACGTGGCCGGCCGGTTCGGCGGCGAGGAATTCGCGGTCCTGCTCCCGCAGACGCGGGAAGCCCAGGCGCTGACCATCGCCGAACGGCTCCGCACGGTCATCGCCGCGCTGTCCGTCCCGGTCGACGAGGACGACCCGGAGGGCGCGTGCGTCCGGGTGACCGTCTCCATCGGAGTGGCCGCACTCGACCGGGCCGGTACCGGCGCCGCCGATCTCACCGCCCTGCTCGCCGCGGCCGACTCCGCCCTGTACCGCGCTAAGCAGGACGGAAGGAACAAGACCTGCCTCGCCAGCGACAGCCCGCTGGCCCAGGTCATCCCGGCCGCCCGCCCGGCGCCATTAACTGGTCCCCGCCCGGCGCCGCTGGCCGGCCAGCGGCGCTGACCGTAGCCGTTCGTCACTGATCGTATCCGCGCGTCGCTAGCCGTATCCGACCATGGACCGGTCAGTGAAAGGGCAGCGGCTCGTCGAAGCCGCCGCTGCCCGGCAGCGGCTGCTCGCACCAGACGACCTTGCCGGTCGCGGTCCGGCGGGCGCCCCAGCGCTTGGACAGCTGGCGGACCACCTGCAGGCCGCGGCCGCTCTCCTCGTCGCCATTGGGCGAGCGCAGCCGCGGCAGCGCGCCCGAGGAGTCGAGCACCTCGCAGACCAGCGCCCGCTCGTTGACGAGCCGGAGCGTGACGTCGCCGCGGGAGTACTTGACCGCGTTGGTCACCAGCTCCGAGACGAGCAGTTCGGTCGTCGGGATGAGATCCTCCAGACCCCACCGCTTCATCGGCTCGGCCAGTACCGAACGCGCTTCCCGGACCGAGGTCAGCTTCGGCGCCAGCGTCCACGAGGCGAAGTTTTCGGCCGGCAGCCGCCGCAGCCGGGCGATGAGCACCGCGATGTCGTCGCGCTGGTGGTCGGAGTAGACGCCCTCCAGGGTGGCCTTGCACAGGTCCTCGAGCGGCCGGTCCGGCGAGCCGGGCCCGAAGATGCCCTGCAGCCGGGCCAGGCCGTCGCTGATGTCCTGCCCCTTGTTCTCCACCAGCCCGTCGGTGTACAGGACGAAAAGGCTGCCGTCCTCCACCTTGAACCGGCGGCTCTCCACCTCGCCGTCGCCGATGCCGAGCGGCGGGGAGGGCGGCACGTCCAGCAGCTCGTTGGTGCCGTCCGGGTGCACCAGCAGCGGCGGCAGGTGGCCGGCCACCGCCACCTCGCAATCGCCGCTGACCGCGTCGTAGACGGCGTAGGCGCAGGTGGCGAAGTGCGGCTCGCGCTCACCGAGGCTGTGCATGAGCTCGTCGAGCTGGAGCAGCGAGTCGGCCGGCGGCAGCTCGAGCATGGCCAGGGTGTGGATGGCGGTGCGCAGCCGTCCCATGGTGACCGCGGCGCGCACGCCGTGCCCGGCCACGTCGCCGACCACCAGCGCGACCCGGCCGCCGGGCAGCGCGATGGACTCGTACCAGTCCCCGCCGACCTCGATCATCTTGCTGCCGGGCAGGTAACGGTGCCTGACCTCGACCGAGGACGGGGCCGAGAGCCCGGTCGGCAGCATGCTCCGCTGGAGCGTCAGCGCGGTGGCGTGCTCGCGGCTGTAGCGGCGGGCGTTGTCGATGAACACCGCGGCCCTGGTCGCGAAGTCCATCCCGATCTCGACGTCGTACGCGTCGAACCGGCGGAACCCTTCCTGCCGGGTGCAGACGCAGAAGCCCAGCATGGTGCCGCGGGCGATGAGCGGCAGCACCACCATCGAGGCGTTCGAGAGCAGCTTGGCCACCGGCTTGCGCCGCCAGGTCTTGGCGATCTCGCTCGCCTGGCTCTTGGTCATCGTCGCCTCGAGCACGGGCGCGCCCGTGGCCATGCACCGGAAGTACGGCGTGTTCGGCGGGTACCGCAGGATCTCGCCGGTCGGGAAGGTCGCCTCCCAGGCCGGGTCCTTCTGG
>Ga0335085_10003830_pt1 | contig 25526 bp, 25 predicted proteins | sample Lox_Sample_45_FD_206712 | JGI IMG/M metagenome (GOLD analysis project Ga0335085, IMG submission 206712) | Soil microbial communities from Loxahatchee National Wildlife Refuge, Florida, United States - Lox_Sample_4.5 | ecosystem: Environmental > Terrestrial > Soil > Wetlands | place: USA...
ACTGGTTCACTATCGGTCGCTGGCACGTGTTTAGCCTTACGGGATGGTCCCCGTAGCTTCCCGCGGGGTTCCTCGTGCCCCGCGGTACTCAGGAACGCGCGTTCGAGTCTGGTCAGCTTTCGACTACGTGGCTATCACACTCTATGGCCGACTTTTCCAAGTCGTTCGACTAGCCGCCAGATTGGTAACTCGATGGCTCTAAACCGACGCACGCCCTACAACCCCCAACCCTCCTGATTGACGATTGAAGATTGCCGATTGCTCGGTCCACTGTGAATTGTGAGCTTTGCAATCGACAATCGAAAATCGGCAATAAGGAAGGCTGGGTTTGGGCTGCTCCGCGTTCGCTCGCCGCTACTAGCGGAATCGCTTTTGCTTTCTTTTCCTCCAGGTACTGAGATGGTTCACTTCCCTGGGTTTGCTCGTACCCGCCTATGGATTCAGCGGGCCGTTTCCGATGTTGTCATCGGAAGGGTTTCCCCATTCGGAGATCCTCGGTTCAACGGGTGTTTCCCCCTACCCGAGGCTTATCGCAGGTAACCACGTCCTTCATCGCCGTCCAGCGCCAAGGCATCCACCGTACGCCCTTAGTAGCTTGACCATAAAATCTGCTCAACACACACGACAGTGGCAGGCAACAGCAGACAAGCGACAGTTTTGCCTGCCACTCGCCACTGACCACCAACCACTACCTTTGAACAGATTCGCTTACTTCTGCCAGGATCCCTCCCGGCAGACTGAGCACTTGTAGACGCCGCACTATTCAGTTTTCAAAGATCGTTGAGTGCCAGAAACGCTGCGCTATACGCCCGCCTCCGGCCTCATGGCAACCCAAAATGTCACTTTTGGGATGCTCAGTATGATGCTGGCCGCAACCGCGGCGATGCATCAAACTCAGCACCCCCAATTAACTCCCTGCTCGAACCCATCAAGCTCGCGACGACAACCCACCCCTGAACCGCGCGTCAAGGGCGTTCGACGCGCTGCACGCGCCGGTTCGGTCTTGAATCTTGGCCTGGGTGGCTTAAGTCGGGGATGAAAGCGAGGCGGGGAAAAACTGGAGGTTTACCTGCCTGAATCAGCCCCTAGTCACTTGTCTTTCGCGTAGCTCCCTCCTGTCTGACTGCCATCATGTAGACTACATCCGCACAATCGGCTCGTCAAGCACTTTTTTTGTCGCCCTTAACCTTCCCGCAGAAAAATTGTAACCCAGCTGTGTCTTCACCGCAAGATCCCTGCCCGGGCTTGCGGCTGGCGCGGCTGGAGCGATGCGGGTGACCGCGATCACTGATCTCGATTCAGTCGAGAATTATCCTATCGGCGAACTAAGTCTCAATCCTGAGTTGCAGATGGCGCGTCCTTTCGCTTCCCTTCGTACTCCGATCCATCACCGACACCGCTGGGATCAGGGTCGTCAACCCGGAGAGACGACGGGCTAGCCGCGCCCAAGAGGATACCATGACCAGAACCGACTTCATGAAATGCACGCTGGGGATGTGTTCCTGTGCAGCCTTTGCGTTTTTGCCCCCGGGGTCAGCCCAGGCCGGGTCCGGCAACGCTGAGCTGGACGAGTTGAAGTGGAAAGTCGATGCTTCCCGGAAGCGCTTTGCGATGTTGGTGCGCATTCTCAACGAGAATCTTGACCAATCGACCAGAAAGAAGATCTTCGAAAGCCTCGGACGCCAATGCGCAAGTCAATACAGCGATCTGATCGAACAGTACCAAGGCAATATCGGCGGTTTTCTGGACGAGATTCGAAAGCGGTGGGTCGAAAGCGCTGAGTACAATCAGGAGACCGGCCTAATCAGGATCACTGACAGGTCGAAAACTTGCACGTGCCCCCTTGTTGATCAAAGCCTGACACCTCAGGAGTTCTGCGATTGCACGCTCGGCTGGCAAAAGGAGACTTACTCCGCCATTCTCGGCAAGCCCGTCGATGCGGAGTTAGAGGAGTCAATTTTGCGCGGCGGCAGCCGGTGTGTTTTCCGCATCCAGGTCCGATCCTGAGGCAAGATCCTCCAAACTCCGGGGACGTTAGCCTGCTCGATGCGATGACCGGGCTGGCCCCCTCGAGAGCCATCTCCTTAGCTTGTCGTGCTCGCGCCCGTCCAGGCGAAATTGGTCCGGCTGGTCTTAGCAGCCGGCCGGGGGCGCGTGGGGGACGGCCGCGACCTTGGCTGCGCCGGACTAGCGAACAGCCAGTGGCGTTGGCATGAAACACAAGACGAAGATCGCCGCCGCCAAGACGGCCAGGACCTGGCGGGGACGGCCGAGGGGATCGGCAGGTAACAGGACCGGCGGGTGGCCGACGCCGAGGAGTGCGATGATCGCGGCCCACAGAAACCATCCGGGCCAGTAAAAGTATCCGAGCGGCATCAGAGCAAGCCAGAACAGGCGCGCCAGCCGGCGATGCTTTCTCCCCATGACAGCATAGACGATGTGGCCCCCATCGAGCTGGCTCATGGGCAACAAATTAAGCGCGGTGACAAGGAGGGCTACCCAGGCGGCGCACCCGACCGGCGGGAGAGCGAGAACCGCAGGCCGGACGCCAGGCCCCAGCAGATCGGCGAGCAGCGTGAGAGCCAACGGTCTGCCGATGGCGATGCTGCCCGTTGGCGCCGGCAGGGCGCCGAGGCGGGAATGCAGAACGGCGAACCCCAGGACCGGTACCGCCAGAACGAATCCGGCGATGGGACCGGCCACGGCCACGTCAAACAGGACGCGGCGGTTCAGGATCGGCGAACGGATGCGGATGAACGCCCCCATCGTCCCGATGAGCGTAGGCGCAGGAATGAAATAGGGATAACTCGCCTTCAGGCCGTGATAACGGCAGGCAAGATAATGTCCGAGTTCGTGCGCCAGCAGAATCGTGAGGAGCGTCGCCGAAAACGGCAAGCCGAGCGCGAGCCCGGCCGGATGCCGGCAGAGGCCGCGGAACAGAGAGAACGAGAAATCGAGGTCGAAAGGTGGCAGGCCGCGGGCGTAGTTCACAGCGATGCCGACGCCTGCGATAAGGGTGCTGAGCCAGGTCAGAGCAAAGAGCAGCAGGTGGAAAGGCCACGATGAAACCCAGGCGGGCAGGCGAAAGCGCGTCCGCAGACGCCAACTCGCTCGCCCCAAGCTCGAGCGGAGGGACCACCACCAGGCGCCGCTCCGGGATGCAGCGGCCGTGACGCGATCAAGAAACGAAGGCGCGGCGACCGACTGGGAAGGACCATCATCCATCGACACCATAACCCCAGCCGCCAGGCCGCGCTCGCGCCCCGGGACTCCTCACGATCAGAGTACTTGAAGTTCTTTGCCGGGCTTGAATCGAACCGCTTTGCCGGGCCGGATGTTGACCTCTTCGCCGGTTCGAGGGTTGCGTCCCACGCCCGTCTTCCGCGCCTTCACGTTGAAGACCCCAAAGCCCCGAAGCTCAATCCGATCGCCGGCGGCCAGCGCCTTCTTGAGAGAATCGAAGACCGTCTCCACGGCCATCTCAGCCCTCGTCTTGGTGATGCCGGTGCGGTTTACAACCTCATTGACGATGTCCAGTTTTATCACGGCAATCTCCTGAAAGATAAGCACTTCCATCCTAGGAAATGCGTCAGGCGTTGTCAAGTCGCATACCGCTGCAACCGCGGAATATCTTCGCTCTCATTCACCGCTGACCTTTCTATAGGCCAAGGCGACATCCTTCGTCAAGTACCGCCTTACCTTGCGGGAGCCCACGGGCTGTGTTAACTTTACGGCTCAAAGTGGATTTTGCGTTCCCCGGCCTCGAATGGAACCTGAACTCTCCGAAGCGCGGCTGCTGGCAGAGATCGATCTCGACCGCTTACCCCGCCACATCGCAGTGATTATGGACGGCAACGGCCGCTGGGCCAAGAAACGGCACTTACCGCGCATCGCCGGGCATCGCGCCGGCATCAAGGCGGTGAGGCAGTCTGTCGAGGCCTGCGCCCGCCTCGGTGTTCCTTATCTCACCCTCTACGCCTTCTCGGTGGAGAATTGGAAGCGCCCCCAAACCGAAGTCAAGATGCTGATGGATCTGTTGCGAGAGTACCTCCGCAAGGAAGTCGATGAGCTCAACCGGCAGAACATCCGGCTCGGGGTGATTGGCCGGATCGGCGAGCTCCCCAAGCCGGTGCAGCGCGATCTGGAAACCGCTCTACGCGAAACGGCCGCCAACACCGGAATGCTCCTGACCTTCGCGCTCAACTACGGCGCCCGCGCCGAGCTCACCGATGCGGTGCGCGCGCTGGTGGAGCGTCTGAAGCGCAATGGGGACTTCACCATCGACGAGGAAAGCCTCAGCGCCCAACTCTACACCCGCGACATGCCTGATCCTGACCTCCTCATCCGCACCAGCGGCGAGATGCGGATCAGCAACTTTCTGCTGTGGCAGATTGCCTACGCGGAGATATGGGTGACCGAAACCCTGTGGCCGGACTTCACCCAGCTCGACCTGTTCAGTGCCATCCTCGACTACCAGAAGCGCGATCGGCGCTATGGTGGACTGGGTCCCGAGCGGCCTTAGGCGCCTCCCCAACCGCTGATGAAACGTCGCGTCCTCACTGCGCTGATCCTGACGGCTCCCGTCCTTTACCTCACCCTTTGGGCGCCGCTCTGGCTCTTTCTGGCCGTGCTGCTCCTGGTGGTGGCGCGCTCCGCCTATGAATACTTCGAGATCAGCGGGACCGCGGGTTTGGGAGGACTCCGCTGGCTAGGCTACTTGGGTTGCGCCGCCCTCTGCCTGGCGCAAGGCGCCGATCTGCATTTGGCCGCCCAGTCCCCCACAGGATCGAGCTTCGTGGTCCTGCTGCTGACGGTCTGCCTGATTCCCACCGGTCTCACCTTGGCCCTGATCGCCACCAGCGATCTGGCCAGGTTCCTGGGTGCGGCCGGGTCGACCCTGTTTGGAGTGTTCTATGTCGGACTTCTGCTGTCCTGGATTCTCCCCCTCCGCTTTCCAACTCCAGCCCTGGCCCAAGCGGCCGGCGCGGCCGGCATCGCCCCAGGGAGGATTCTGCTCTTCCTCTTCCTGGTGATCTGGGCGGGAGACATCTTCGCCTATTTGGTGGGACGCGGAATCGGCCGGCATCTCATCTTCCCGCGCATTTCGCCGAAGAAGACCCTGGAGGGATCCCTCGCGGGCTTGGCCGGCAGCCTGCTGGCGGCATGGGCCCTGACTCACTGGGGGAAGACACCGGATTTGAAAACCGCTATGCTCTTGGCGGGACTGGTGGCCGTGGCCGGCCAGGTCGGCGACCTGGTGGAATCGGCCCTCAAGCGCAGCGCCGGACTGAAAGACTCCGGATCGCTTCTCCCCGGCCATGGCGGTCTGCTCGACCGGCTGGATAGCGTGATCTTCGGCGCCCCCGTTCTCTGGGCGGCCCTGATGGCCAAGCATCTGCTGTCCTAGAGCGGGGCCGCAATCGCAACGCTCCTGCTTTTTTCAGGCCAGCCGGCGACGCCCGCGGAATCGGCTATGCCATCGCTTTGCATTTTCGGTTCGACGGGGTCGGTGGGATCGAACGTCCTGCGCGTCGTGGCCGGGCTTTCGGATTTTCGCGTGGCGGCCCTCTCCGCAGGCCGGAATCTCGAGTTGTTGGCCAGGCAAATCGTCGAGTTCAAGCCAGAGATTGCGGTGATCGGCTCGCCGGACTGCCTGAAGCCGCTTCAAACCCAACTCCGCGCCCTCGATTACCGGTCGCCCCTCAGGATCCTGACAGGAACCGAGGGTCAGGTGGAAGCCGCCACTGATCCGCGGGTCGATTTTGTGGTCTCCGCCAGCCACGGGGTGACAAGCCTGGTGGCCACCTACGAGGCCATCCGCGCCGGCAAGCGCATCGGCCTGGCCAACAAGGAGACGCTGGTGGCGGCCGGCGAAATCGTGATGCGGGCGGCCCGCGAGCGCGCGGTGGAAATCCTGCCCATCGACAGCGAGCACAGCGCTCTGCATCAATGCCTCCGGTCCGGGGCCGCCCGCGAGGTGCAGCGCGTGATCCTGACCGCCTCCGGGGGCCCGTTCCTGCGCTGGCGGAAACGGGATCTGGAAAGGGTGACGCCTGAGCAGGCCCTGCGGCATCCGGTCTGGAGCATGGGCGGGCGCATCACGGTTGACTCCGCCACCCTGATGAACAAAGGTCTGGAAGTGATTGAAGCCCATTGGCTGTTCGGCTTGCCGCCCGGCCAGATTGGCGTCCTCATTCACCCCGAGTCCATCGTTCATTCCATGGTAGAATTTATTGATGGGTCCGTTTTGGCCCAGCTGGCCGTCCCGGACATGCGCATTCCGATCCAGTACGCGCTCACGTACCCGAATCGGCTGCCGCGAAACGGAGGCGGGCTGGATTTGCAGTTGGCAAGCCTGAAGCATCTCCACTTCGAACCTCCCAAGCCTCGGCGATTTCCTTGCCTTGACCTGGCAAGGGAAGCCCTTTGCGCCGGCGGGGCCGCGACCTGCGCTCTGAACGCGGCCGACGAGATCGCAGTGGAAGCCTTCCTGGCGCGGAGGTTGCCCTTTCGGGACATCGCGCGGGTGGTTGACCGGGTCCTGGAGCGGACGGGCTCGGCGAGGCTGGGATCGATCGACGACGTCCTGGCCTGTGACGCTGCCGCCCGGGAGCACGCCCGGGCGGAGATCGGCAGAGGCGGGAGAACATAAGGCAGGGCCCTCACGGTAGCGGCCTTCGATTGCGAGGTTAGGTGAGTACGCTTTCCAATGCGGCCACGGACGTGGTGGTGGTGGTGATCGCCCTGGGGTTCATGGTCTTCGTCCATGAGCTGGGGCACTTTCTGGCGGCGAAGTGGATGGGAGTGCGGGTTCTCACCTTCTCCTTCGGTTTTGGCAAACGGCTTTTTGGGGTCCAGGCCGGCCAGTTCTCCTTTGGGCGGCCGCCCATCACCGTCTCGGCCGGAGACGTGCCGGACGACCGGACGGATTACCGGGTGAGTCTGCTGCCGCTGGGCGGCTACGTGAAGATGGCGGGGGAAGACCCGTCGCAGCCCCGAACCGGAAATCCCGGCGAGTTCATGACCCACCCCCGCTGGCAGCGTTTCGTCATCGTGGTGATGGGTCCGGTGATGAACGTTCTGCTGGCCTTGCTTCTGCTGACCGTGCTCAATCGCTACCACTATGAGGAGCCGGCGTTCGAGACCCAGGCCGCCCGCATCGGCGACGTAGCCCCCGATTCCCCCGCCGCCCAGGCCGGTCTGGCGTCGGGCGACCTGATCGCGCGCGTGGGCGACTTGAAGAATCCCACCTGGGAAGACGTCGAGCTGAAGGTGGCCATGTCGCCGGGCCAGTCGCTGCCCGTGGACGTGGTTCGTAACGGCCAAACCCGCCAGGTCGAGATTACGCCGCGCCCGGAAGGCCGCGAGCGGCTCGGAGTGGCGGGCTGGGCGCCTTGTGTCTCTCCCCTGATCGATCTGGTGGAGGATGGCTCGCCCGCCAGCAAGGCAGGCATCCTGAGGGGCGACCGCGTCACCGCCCTGGACGGCCATTCGATTCTCTGCTGGCAGGACCTGCCCTCCGCTTTGCAGGCCACCAACGGCAAGCAGGTGGAGATCACGGTGGCGCGCGCCGGGAGCGAGGTTCACTTGCAACTCACCCCGGTGCTCGGCGACATCCGGGGCCGGAAGCAATGGCGCATCGGCGTGGGCCTGAGAGAAGTGATCGTCCGGCAACTGACCTGGCCGAAAGCCGTGGGCTCCTCGGTGGATGAGAACATCAAGAACTGCGTGCTGACCTTCGAGGCGGTGGGGAAGATTCTAACCCGCCAGATGTCGGCGCGCTCGCTCTCCGGACCGATCGGCATCGCCCAGATGTCGGGCGAAGCCTACCGGTCGGGGTTCTCGGACCTTATCCGGGTCTCAGCCGCCATCAGCCTGTCGCTGGGCATCTTCAACCTGCTGCCGGTCCCCATCCTGGACGGCGGCGTGATCCTGCTCTTGCTGATCGAGTCGGTGATCCAGCGCGACTTGAGCCTGGCCGTCAAGGAGCGGATCGTGCAGGTGGGCCTCGCCTTGCTCCTTCTGCTGACGGTTTTTGTGATGTACAACGATCTGTTGAAGACCTTTAAGCCGTATTAGCTGGTGCTTGGAAGGTTCGAAGATCGGGAGCATGACCGCCTCTTCAGGCTCCAGACTCCTGAGATCCTGGGCGGAAAAGTTTACAATTGTAGTTATCACATAATTATCAAGAAGGCGGCCCTTTTTGCAGAACAAAGCCGTTAGGTGTAAGAAAACAAAGGTGGTTATTTTTTGGGCCGAAAACAAAGCCGTTAGGTGCAAGAAAAGAAAGGGACTTAACCTAAAAAGCCGTTAGGTGTAAGAAAACAAAGTCAGTTATTCGGCTGGGAGGGCGGCTTCTGGCCTCAGCCTTGGAAGCGTGAACTATGAACTTCAGCGATCAGGAGTACTTCCCGCCCCGCCGCAAGACCCGAGCGGTCAAGGTGGGGCGCTACACCATCGGCGGCGACGCGGCCATCGTGGTTCAGTCCATGACCAAGACCGACACCCGCGACGTCGGCCGGACCGTGGAGCAGATTCAGCAGATGGAAGCCGCCGGTTGCGAGATCGTGCGGCTGGCGGTGCCGGACCTCGAAGCCGCCCAGGCGCTGGCCGAGATCCGCAAGCGCTGCCCGGATTCTGTCCTGGTGTCCGACATCCACTTCCAGTACAAGTTCGCGCTGTTGGCCCTGGACGCGGGCATCGACAAGCTGCGGATCAACCCCGGCAACATCGGCGACGCCGAGAAGGTCCGCATGGTGGTGCGGCGGGCGCAGGAGCAGCGCGTTCCCATCCGCATCGGGGTCAACGCCGGCTCGCTGGAGCGGCGCTTGCTGGAGAAGTACGGCTATCCCACCCCTCAAGGCATGGTGGAAAGCGCGCTCTATCACATCGGCATTCTCGAGGAGCTCGGCTTCGGGGACACGATCGTCTCCCTGAAGGCTTCCAACGTGAAGATGGCCGTGGCGGCCTACCGCCTGCTCGCGCCGCAGGTCGACTATCCCTTTCACCTCGGCATCACCGAGGCGGGGACGCAGTTTTCGGGCACGGTGAAATCGTGCGTGGGAATGGGCATGCTGCTGGCCGAAGGCATCGGCGACACCATCCGGGTTTCCTTGGCCACCGACCCGGTGGAAGAGGTCCGCGTCGCCTACGAACTGCTGAAATCGCTGGAGCTGCGTAGCCGCGGGCCGGTCGTGATCGCCTGCCCGACCTGCGGGCGCCTGGAAGTGGATCTCTTCAAGATCGCCGGGGAGATCGAGCAGGCCACCCGGCATGTGAAGATGCCGCTGTCCGTGGCCGTGATGGGCTGCGCCGTCAATGGGCCCGGAGAAGCGCGCGAGGCCGACTTGGGCGTGGCCGCCGGCCGCGGGAACGGCATGATCTATCGCGAAGGCAAAGCCATCCGGCGCGTGGCCGAGGCGGATATTGTGCCGGCCCTGCTCGAGGAGATCGAGCGCTTTGTGGCCGACCGCGCCGCCGGCATGGAGTCGACCGCGCCCGCCCTGGAGCCGGTCTCTGCCCCATCTGCGCTGAGCTGATATGACCGCCCTCGCTGAGCTCGCTTTCGCAGACGCCACCGCGCTCGCCGAACTCGTTCGCAAGAAGGACGTTCAGCCTCTGGAGCTGGTCGAAGCGGCCATCGAGCGCATCGAAGCTCTCAATCCCAGGCTCAACGCGGTCGTCACACCCATGTACGAGCTGGCCCGCGCCGCCGCAAGCGCGCCCTTGCCCGACGGACCGTTCCGCGGGGTGCCGTATCTCCTCAAGGACATCCTGGGCTCTTATGCGGGCGTGCGGCAGACCTGGGGCACCGCCTTCCTTCAGGATTACGTTCCCACGCACGACGCCGAACTGGTCACGCGACTCAAGAAGGCGGGCCTGGTGATCCTCGGCAAGACCAACACTCCCGAGTTCGGCATTCTGCCCACCACCGAGTCCCGCCTGTTCGGCCCAGCCCGCAACCCCTGGCACCTCGAGCGCACCACCGGCGGCTCCAGCGGTGGCTCAGCGGCGGCGGTAGCCTCAGGCATGGTCCCGATGGCCCACGCCAACGACGGCGGCGGGTCGATCCGCATTCCGGCCTCCTGCTGCGGGCTGTTCGGGCTGAAACCCACGCGGGCGCGCAATCCGCTGGGCCCCGACGCCGGCGATCTGATGGGCGGCCTGGTGGCCGAGCACGCCCTGACGCGCTCCGTGCGCGACAGCGCGGCCCTGCTCGACGCCACCGCCGGACCCGATGTGGGCGATCCTTATTGGGCCCCGCCGTCCGCCCGGCCTTTTCGCGACGAAGTGGGCCGCGATCCGGGGCGGCTCCGTGTCGCCTACGCGGTCAAGGCGCCCTCGGGCGTGCCCGTTCATCCGGACTGCATCGCTGCGGTCGAAGAGGCCGCGACGCTCTGCGCGGGCCTCGGCCACGAGGTCGAGGAGGCTTCGCCCCCAATCGATGCGCACTTGTTTAACCAGTCGTTCCAGAGCGTCTGGGCGGCAGGTTGCGCCGCGGGGATCGACGGTTGGGCTTACCTGACCGGGCGAACCCCCACCCCGGACCAGTTCGAGCCGCTCACCTGGAGCCTCTACGAAATGGGGCGGCAGGTCACGGGCTCCCGCTACGTCCTCTCTCACGCCTTGCTGCAGCGCTTGTCGCGCGGGATCGCGCAGTTCATGCTGAAGTACGACGTCTGGCTCACACCCACCCTGGCCGAGCCTCCGCTTCCCTTGGGAAGCTTCGACCCGCGCCCCGGAGAGCCCCTGGCGGGGTTCTACCGCGCTGTCCAGTTTGTGCCCTTTACGCCGATCGCCAATGTCACCGGGCAGCCCGCCATGTCGGTGCCGCTCGCTTGGAATGCGGAGGGGTTGCCGGTCGGGGTCCACTTCGTGGGACGGTTCGGCGACGAGGCCACGCTCTTCCGCCTGGCCGCTCAACTGGAAGCCGCGCGCCCCTGGGCCGGGCGGCGGCGGCCGGCCTCAGCCTCAGGGTCGAATTAGGCTACATTAGTAGCCTTTTCCTTTCTTGTCTTCAGGAGCCCTCCGCCAGCTGGTCCTGCAGGCGCCGCAGCCGGCGGAAGAGACCGAGGGAGCGCTGCGCGTCCTTGAGGATCTGCGCCTTGAGCGCCGCCGCGTCCGGGAACTTGCGCTCGTCGCGTAGACGGTGCAGAAACTGGACCTCCATCTCCTCGGCTTCGATCCGGCCGTCCCGGTAATCCAGCAGAAACGATTCCACCCCCAGCTCGTGTTCGCCGAAGGTGGGTTTGCGGCCCACGTTGGAGACGGACTCGTGCTCCGCGCCCGCCACGCGAGTGAGGGTGACGTAGACGCCCGGCTTGGGAAGCTGCCGCGGAAATCGCGGGTCGGGCGGCGCCAGGTTGAGCGTGGGCACGGTCTGGGCGCGGCCGATGCCGGCGCCGGGCACGATCGCGCCCGCCACGCTGAAGGGCCGTCCCAGCAGACGGCCGGCCAGGTGAACGCGTCCCAGCTCGGCGAGTTCGCGGATGCGGGTGCTCGAGACCATCTGCCCGCGCATCACCAGCGCCTCTTCCTCCTCGACCTCAAAGCCGGCGGCGCGGCCGAGCTCGCTCAGCAGATGCACGTCGCCGGCGTGGCGATGTCCGAAGCGGAAGTTCGGTCCGACGATCACGCAACGGGTTCGCAGATCACGCACCAGCACGCGGTCCACGAACTCCGCCGGCGACAGGCGGGAAAAGTCGGGGGTGAATCGAAGCACCCAGAGCAGGTCGATTCCTGCGGCCTCGATCAGCCGCGCCTTCTCGGGCAGCGGGGTCAGCAGCTTGGGCGCCCGCTCGGGAGCCAGCACTCGCGAGGGGTGAGGATCGAAGGTCAGCACCGCCGCCGTCCACCCCGCTGCCCGCGCCCGGGCGAGCACGCGGCCAAAGAGCCTCCGATGGCCGAGGTGAACGCCGTCGAAATTGCCGATGGTGACGACGGTGCTGGACAGGGGTTCGCGGAGCTCGCTGATGTCACGAATCACTTGCATAAGGACGCGGCGCTACAACTCCAGAGCCAGCCCGTCGTAAGCCAGGCGGACGTGGGGCGGCAGAGTGGCGTTGGTGGCCTCGTGGCCGAGTTCATGAGCGATGTGGGTGAAGAAAGCGCGCTGCGGTTTGAGCCGCTCCACCCAGACCAGCGATTGCTCCACCGTGGAGTGCGCCGGATGAGGCTGGTGTCGTAGCGCGTCCAGAATCAGCACGTCCAGGCCTTCCAGAAAGGGGATGGTCGCCTCCGGAATGGTGCTGAAGTCGGTGACGTAGGCCGTGCGCCCGAAGCGAAACCCCAGCACCGGCAGATGCCCGTGGAACACCTGGAGCGGGATCAGACTCTCACCCCACAAGTCGAAGGGCCCGTCGATCACGTGCGGGTCGAGCTTGGCGATGCCCCCGTACGGATAGTCCCCATCGAAGATGTACTTGTAGACGCGGCGCAGGCTCTCCAGGGTGCGCTGGTCGGCGTAGATCGGAATGGGGATCTTCTGGCGGAAGTAGAACACCCGCACGTCGTCCAGGCCGAAGATATGGTCGGCGTGGTCATGGGTGAAGACCACAGCGTCCAGACGCCGCAAGGCCTGGCGCAGCGCCTGCTGACGGAAGTCGGGCGTAGTATCGATCACCACGGCGCGGCCGTCGAACTCGAGCAAGAGGGAGGGGCGGGTGCGCTGGTCGTGAGGATCGGGAGACCGGCAGACGGCGCACTGGCAACCCACGATGGGCACACCGGTGGAGGTTCCGGTGCCGAGAAACGTCAGCCTCATTTGGGTCTTGCCGCGGCGCGCCTCTGGACTTCGACGAAGGTCATGCGCAGCTCGTAGAGCACGTCTTCCAGGAGCCGGGCCTCGTCGGAAGTGAGGTTGCCGCGCGTCTTTTGCTCGAGGACCTCGAGCATATCGACGGTGTGGCGGGCGTTAGTAAGATCGGCGGGAATCCGCTCTCCGCTCGGGCCCGTCACCAGGCCGAGCTGAAACATGGCCGTAGTCCCGAGAAACGAGACCAGGGTTTCGAAACCGGCCTCAGGGAGCGCGCCGTCCTCGAAGCCGAAATCGCCGTCGCCGCCGGGCTCCGTATTGAGCTCCGGGGTGCTGGCGGTAGCGGTCGAGCGGGTCGAATCGGCCGCCGCGCCGGCCGCGGAACTCGCTGCAGCCGCCGTTTCTTCCCCCTTTTCGCGCGAGTCCCCGTCGCCCCCAAAGGAACGGCGGTCGACCACCTTGAAGCCGGCGTCGCTCTTTTCTTCAGCCATCGGAATCAACCTCATCGCTTCCCCGCTCTGGCGCGTGGCACGAAAGGACTGCCAAGACGCCTGGGGGTAACGCCAAGCCCTAGTTTATCACAGCGACTGCACCGCAAAGAGCGCCCGGCGCATCCAAGTAGCCACAAGGAGGTGCATCCATGTTTGCGATCACAGGGGCAAGTGGAAACACCGGCGGCACCGCGGCAGACAAGTTACTCGCGCAGGGGGAGAGAGTCCGGGTGATCGGCCGCGACGCCGGCCGGCTGGCGCGCTTTGTGCAAAAGGGCGCCGAGGCGTTTACGGCGGAAATCACGGACGCTGAGGCGCTGGCCAGAGCGTTCGACGGCGCTCGCGGCGTTTACGCCTTAGTCCCACCCAATATCACCTCGGCGGACGTGCGCGCTTATCAGGAGGCCGTAAGCGATGCCCTGACGTCGGCCTTCGCCAAGGCCTCGATCTCCCATGCGGTTGTTTTAAGCAGCGTCGGAGCCGATAAGTCGGAGAAGACGGGCCCCGTCGTCGGGCTTCACAACCTCGAGCAGAGGCTGAACGGAGTTTCCGGCCTCAACGCCGTCTATCTGCGCGCGGGCTACTTCATGGAGAATCTCCTGCCGCAGGTGCAGGTGATCCGTAACTTTGGAATCGTCGGAGGACCCGTACGGCCGGACCTGAAGCTTCCCCTGATCGCGACCCGCGATATCGGAGCTGTCGCTGCCGACCTGCTGCGTGGGCGCGCCTTCGCGGGAAAGCAGTCTCGCGAACTGCTGGGGCAGCGCGACGTCACTTATACCGAGATAGCCTCGGTGATCGGCCAGACAATCGGCAAGCCGGATCTGGCCTACTCGCAGCTGCCGGCGGAGCAGCTCAAAGGAGCCTTGGTGCAGATGGGCATGTCCGCCAACATGGCCGATTTAATCCTCGAGATGGCGGACGCCTTGAATTCGGGCCACATGACGGCGCTGGAGCCGCGCTCCGGGGAGAATGCGACGCCGACCTCGATCGAAAACTTCCTGGCCGAGGAGTTCGTCCCGCGCTTTCAGGGCAAGGCGGCAGGCGCGTAAGGCTTCGACTTGGTTGCTGGTATAGTGCTCCCAACGCCAACCGGAGGTGAGTGGGTGCCGACCTACGTGACGCTGTTTCGCTTTACCCAGGAGGGGATCGAGAACGTCAAAGACAGTCCGACACGGCTGGATGCAGCGAAGAAGGCCATGGCAGCGGCGGGAGGATCGCTGAAGGCTTTCTATCTGACCACGGGCCAGTACGACGCCATTGCCATTGCGGAGTTTCCGGACGATCAAACAATGGCGAAGGCGGCGCTCGCCGGCGGCGCACAAGGCTTCGTGCGATCCGAGACCTTGCGCGCTTTTACCGAAGAGGAATATCGGCAGATCATCGCTTCCCTGCCCTGAGTTGCAGCCCGGCCCACCCTTGCGTGCATTGACCAGTCGGCTCGGTGCTCGTGTGTCCATGGCGCCACGACAGGCGTACCCGTACCAGCAACCATCCTCACTAGAACGGCCAGCGAGCTAGCCTCCCAGGGCGTGCAGCGCCGGCCCGGGCGTCACCGAGAACGGTGAGCCGGGTCACTAACTCTCCGGCCTGAACTCGCTACGCTACCTGTGGGAGAAGCCACACTCCGGACAAGGAGGCCATCCTTATGGACACAACTTCGGCAGTGCTGGACAAGCGAGCTGATCTTGCCGGGCCAGGCATCGGGGACTATGACGAGCTGGAAAAAATACTGCCGGCGGGCTATCGATCGCTCCTGAGCCCCAAGGAAACCCAGCGAGCAATCTTTGCGGCCAAGAACTATATCGAGCTGAACCTCTGCCGGGAGCTTAATCTGATGATGGTCACCGTCCCGCTGATCGTCGATGCGGAAAGCGGGGTGAATGACTATCTGGATCGCGATGGCTCCCGGACCCCGGTTCAGTTCCATATCGCCAACGATTACGACCGGCATCCGGTCGACGCCCAGGTGGTCCAGGCGGCCACTAAGTGGAAGCGGATGGCGCTACGGCAATTCGATATGAAGCCGAACGAGGGCCTTTGCACCGATATGCGTGCGGTCCGCAAGGATTATTTCCTCGACCACGATCATAGCGCCTACGTGGATCAGTGGGATTGGGAAAGGGCGATCACCACCGGAGAGCGTAATCTCTCCTTTCTAAAGGATGTGGTGAACAAGATCTGGAGCGTGCTGGTCGGCGCGGAGCGCTATGTGCAGGAACTGTTTCCCCAGCTCAAGGCGGACCACTATCCCAACCTGCCGGAGAAACTCACCTTTCTGCATGCCGAAGACATCCTCGATATGTATCGGAACCTGCCTCGCAAGCAACGCGAGACCGCCATCCTGCAGGAATACCCGGCCATCTTCATCATCGGGATCGGGTGGCCGCTCAAAGACGGATACCCGCACGAGATGCGGGCCGCCGACTACGACGACTGGGTAACCGAGACTTGGTCGGTGGGCGGCGAGCGCCGGCACGGCCTGAATGGCGACATTCTGGTTTGGAATCCCGTCACGAAGCGCCGGCATGAACTCAGTTCGATGGGCATTCGAGTGAACGCAGAGTCCCTCCAGCGGCAACTCGAGCTCGCCGGCCAGCTCGACTTCCTCCGCTTTCCCTACCACCAGGCGATTGTGAAGAACGAGATCCCGCTCAGCATCGGCGGGGGCATCGGGCAGTCACGCACCTTGATGCTTCTGCTGCGGAAGGCTCACCTGGGGGAGGTGAGCGTGACCGTGTGGCCTAAGATCCTCAAGGACATGTGCCGGGGAAAGAACATTCATGTCCTTGAGTAGCCACTAGAGCCCCTGGCCTAGCGCCGTTCCGAGCCTGCGCCGGGAGCTCTCTGAGCGGACGCAATCAGGCTTCAAAGTTCGTCGTTCACGCCGGCGTCAGGCGGACGCCGGGTCCGTACGTTCACAAAGCATGACACGCTCTTCGTGATCGATTTCGCTGAGCCGCACTTCGATCACCTCAAGGTCCGAGGTTTGCACGTGGCGGCCCACGTAATCGGCCTGGATCGGCAGCTCACGGTGGCCGCGGTCGATGAGCACGCAGAGCTCGACCCGCCGCGGCCGGCCTTGATCGACCAGCGCATCCAGGGCGGCGCGGGTGGTTCGGCCGGTGTAGAGAACATCGTCCACCAGAATGACGGTCCGGCCTTCGACCGGGAACGGGAGCACCGATTCTTTGACCACCGGCTTCTCATCGATCGTGGAGAGGTCGTCGCGATAAAAGGTAATGTCGAAGGCTGCCACCGGCACATTGAGGCGCTCAATCTCGCTGATCTTGCGGCCTAGCCGTTCCGCCAGGGGCGCGCCGCGCCTCCGGACTCCGGCCAGCACCACACCGGCGGCCCCGTGGTTGCGCTCCAGGATCTCGTAGGCTAGCCGGGTGAGCGAGCGCTCGATCTCCTCGGCGGACATCAGTTGCGCCTTCTCGCGCACTCCGGGTTTGTGGCCGGTTTCGGGATTGCTTGCCATGGACGCTCTCAGCGGCGACGCTCCGGCTACTTCTTGGTCTCGTAACTCACGCCGAGCTTCGCCAGCACATTGGGCGGGCAGCCGTTCCACTCCGGCAACGCCTGGTTGCCGAGATAAGGCAGATCCTGGATGCCCATCTTGCTGGTATAGAACCCGCCCAGGACCAGATTGCGCAGCCGGTTGAAGAACACCACGCCCGGAGCGTCGGCGGGCGCGGCCGTCTTCGGGTAAGCGATCCGGTCCAGGAGTTGCTTCCGTTCCGATTCGGAAGCGTCGACAAAATCGTGCCCGAAGGCGCGGTTCGATTCGAGGTCGAGCCAGACGATCCCGCCGCGGATCGGCTCGAGGCCGCCCTGGAAGCCGAGCCAGTCATCAATGAACTCGGGCACGCCCGCCTGGCTGGCGCTGCCACTACGCTCATCGGCCGGCAAGATGACATCGCTGAGCAGCCGGACGGTCTTGTACTCGTGGGCGCTGAGCGTCTTGGGCTGATAGGCCGCGGCCGGCTCAGGCATCGGCATGCCGGGCGTTTCGGCAGCGTGCGCGGTGCCCGCCGGCAGCAGAGCGACCGCCGGAACCGCGCCCAGGACCTTGAGCAGATCACGCCGCTTCAGGCCTTCCTTATTACGAGCTTCGTCCATGACCTTCCTCCGCTGCTGGGAGCAAACACTCGATACGCTATGCTCCGCAATCAAGCGTTGAGTTTCTTCACCTGCTCGGCCGCGTACTCAGAAGTGCGCCAGGCCAGGGCCATGATGGAGAGCGTGGGGTTCTTGTCGGCGTTCGACACGAAGGGCGCACCGTCGGTGACAAACAGGTTCTGGCAGTCCCAAGCCTGGCAGTAAGGATTCAACACCGACTTGCGGCGGCTGTCGCCCATCTGAGTCGTGCCGACCTCGTGAATGATCTGGCCGCCTTTGGAAATGCCCCAGTTGTCCTCAGCGCCGGAGGACTGCACGACTTCGCCGCCCAGGCTCAGAATGATCTCGCGAAACGTCTCCTGGGCGTGACGGGCCATCAGGATCTCGTCCTGGCTCCACTTGAAGTGAAACTTCAGCACCGGGATGCCCCACTCGTCGAGGGTGCCGGAGTCGATTTCGCAATAGCTGTCGTTGTTGGGGATCATCTCGCCCCGGCAGGCCATGCCGAAAAAGGAGCCATAGAACTTCCGCACGCTGCGCTTGAGCTCGATGCCATAGCCGCCGCCGAGGAATTGCTCACTGCCATCGAAGTCGCTGGGACCGGGCATCGTCTTGCCTCCGCCCATCTCGATGTGATACCCGCGGGCGAACGGAAGCTCGTTGCGAAGCTGCTTCTGATAGTTCCACCACGGCATGTAGACATGCATCCCGCCGGTGCCGTCGCAGTTATGTGGCGGGACATCCATAAAGGCGGGGATGAAGCCGGCGGAGTCGGTGCCCACGGTGTCCATGAGGTACTTGCCGACCAAGCCGCTCGAATTGGCGAGACCGGCCGGATGCTGTGGACTCCGCGAGTTCAGCAGCAGGCGCGCCGTTTCGCAGCTGCTCGCGGCCAGGACCACGATCTTGCCTCGTACCTGCACCTCTTTGCGCGTCTTCTTATCGATGTAAGAGACGCCGGCGGCCAGCCCTTCCCGGTTCACCAGAACTTCCCGCGCCATGGCGTCGCAGCGGATTTCGAGATTTCCGGTCGCCAGCGCGGGCGGAAGGAGCACCGTGGGCGAGGAGAAATTGGAAGAGGTAGCGCAGCTTCGTCCGCACTGGGCGCAGTAGTGGCAGGCTGGACGCCCGTTGAGCGGTTGAGTGAGGATGGAGAGGCGTGAAGGGATGCAGGGAACACCGAGCTTGTTGGAAGCCCGTTGGACGACCAGTTCGTAGCAGCGGGGCCTCGGCGGAGGCTGAAACTTGCCGTCCGGCGTGTTCTCCAAACCCTCGGCAGAACCGAAGACCCCGATCAGTTCCTCGGTCTTGTCGTAGTAGGGCGCCAGATCGTCGTAGGTGATGGGCCAGTCGAAGCCCTTGCCGTCCCGGCTGTAAGGCTTGAAGTCGTAGGGCCCCATGCGCAGCGAGATGCGGCCCCAGTGATTGGTGCGGCCCCCCAGCATCCTGCCGCGCCACCACATCCAATCGCTCCCCGGCGCGTTGACATAGGGTTCGCCCCGCACCTGCCACCCGCCGACGCAGGCGTCGAACTCGCCAAAGGGCTTGTCCGGGGTCGTGGCTCCCCGATGGGGCGCGTCGTAAGGCCACGTGAGCATCGTGGATTGCTTGGCGGTGTCATACCAGCTTCCCGCCTCCAGCATCAGACACTTGGCGCCCGCCTTGGTGAGGACGTAGGCCGCCATTCCGCCGCCCGCACCGGACCCCACAATCACGGCATCGTACACCTTCGGACTCGACATGACCTGCGGCATCGCTGGGACCCTCGAGGCGAGACAATAACTTAGTATCGGAGTCTAGCACACTCCGGCGGCAGCCCATTCGTCAGCCGTGCAGTTTGCGATAGGCGGCGAGGCAGCGCTCGGCGGTCTCCAGCTCAGGGTAGTCGCTGCCTTCCTGCTCAATCAGATAGTACTCCGCTCCGCCCGTGCTCTCGGCGGCGGCAAAGATCTGCTTCCAGGGAGCGATCCCTTCGCCGAGCAGCACCCGGTAGCCCTTCTGCGGCGACCACTCCTTGAGGTGAAGGGAGCGGATGCGCCCGGGATTGGACTTGATCCAGGCCACCGGGTCGCTGCCCGCCTCGAGGCAGGTGCCCACGTCGAGCTGCAGCATGATGCTCTTGTCGGTGTTCGCCGCTAGAATCTCTATCGGCTTCTGGCCGTCCACCGGCTTCCACTCCGCGTCGTGATTGTGGTATCCGGCGTGAAGGCCGTGGCCGGCCAGCGTGCTGTTGGCGCGGTTCAGCGTCTCGGCCACCCGCCTCCAGCCGTCGATACTGGTGACTTCGCCGGGATAGGCCATCACGATGTACTTTGCGCCCAGGATGCCGTTCAACTCCATGGCCTTGCCGATCCCATCCGGCGTGAAGGATTGCGAGTCGTTGTGGGTGGAGTAGCAGCGAACACCCAGCGTGTCCAGTTGCTTGCGAACCTGGCGGGCGTAGTCCGCCGTCCACTCGTAGTAAGGCGAAAAGAATTCGACGCATTGATACCCCATCTTGGCCACGGCTTGCACGGTTCCGGTCAGGTCCTTGGCCAGATCGTCTCGAACCGAGTAGAGCTCGAGCCCGATGGGGATCGACTTGCCGGCGGCTGCCGGCGAAGGCGGGAAGGCCGCGCGGGCGGCTGCGGGCGCCGCCGCCATCAGGGCGAGAAATGAGCGACGTGAGAGAGCGCGATGATTTTTCATAACAGGCCCACCTTATCACAAACGACCGCGACGGCGGACCTTTCCAATTGATGGGTCATCCCCGCCGACGCGGGATCCAATTCCTCGGGCTTCTTCTGCCCAAGCGCATCGAGGATTGTGAAGATGATCCACTACCGTCCAGGACAGCGCGGTACGCGGTCTTGTCACGTGGCCCCTTTTTCGATATAGTGCGCGCCGGGCTGAATCCGCCGCTGGTCATCGCGGATGGATGGCGGCCAGTTTGAGGGTGAAGCCGGATCACCCTGTTCTCCCGGGCCTTCGCGCTAACCCGCCACAGCCTGTTGCATTTTGGGGGCCTTATGAAAACTCGTCTCGCGACTCTATTCACCCGCGCAGAGGTCCGTGGGACCAGTGACCGGGGAAGGCAGCGCTCGGGCGCCTGCCGCCTAGTTTTGGCCGGCGCGGCGATGGCCCTGATGACGGTCTGCGGCCCGTCAAAGCCCACGCTTACCGGTCCGGCCGCGGTCTACGACAAGGCCAAGCAGGCTTTCGCCAAAGGCCAGCTCGAAGACTACAACAAGGCGCTCGACTCTCTCGAGACGCTGACCAGCGCCGACCCGCCCAACGACTACACCAACCGCGCGCGCGTGTTGCGGGCGGTCATCTGCGGCGGCGAGGTCGACGGTTACAAGAAGCTGGCCGAGGCCTACGGCACCGGAGCCGACACCACCAAGGATACAGCCCTCAAGCCGGAGTATGTGAGGTTGCAACGGGACACCATGCGGCGCGGCGCGGAACTCGCCCTCGGTCTTGGGGAATCGGCTATGCAGTTAACCAAGGGCGGAGCCATTCCTAAAGATCTCACCCTCGAGGCGCCCTACCCGGGCGTGGAACCGCCGGCGTCCATTCCGGCGCTGGATAAGCTGAGGCAAGGCCAGAAGATCGGACAGAGCGAAGAGGATCAGGCCGCCATGGACGCTCCGCGCGCCGGAGTGGCGGACGCTCTGGCCCAGGTCGTGGGCGGCGACCGCTCAGCGGCCCAGGCCAAGATGAGCGCCGGCCCTGTACCGCTTGACAGTGGTCTCTTTGCGCTCTTCCTGGCGGAAAAGGTGATGGAGGGCGCTTCTTTATACGACAAGAAGCACATCTACGATCCTGGAAAGTACAAGGTGCTGCTCGGCGTCGCCGACGGCGCGGCGCAGGCGGCCGCCGCCGCACTGCCGCCGAATCCGAGTCCCGAGGCGGCGAAGCGGCTGAAGAAGCTGCGGGACGATATCAAGGCCGGCCTGAAGGCTTCCACTCAGCTCTGAACCATGGACGCTTCGCTGCAAGGCTTGCTGGAAAGCTACCGCGCCGACGACCCGCTCGCCCGAGCCTCGACCATTCCCGGTTCCTGGTACACCGACGCCCGGATCGCGGAACTGGAACGGGAGCGCGTCTTCGGGCGTACCTGGCAAGTGGTGGGCCGTCTCGACCAGGCGGCGAGCCCCGGCCAGTACTTCACCGCGCAAGTGGCTGGCGAGCCGATTCTGGTGGTGCGCGGCCAGGACGGCTTGCTGCGCGCCTTCTACAACGTGTGCCGGCACCACGCCACCGCGGTCGCCTGGGCAGCCGAGGGGGAGGCGGCGAATTTCCGCTGCCCGTACCACGGCTGGACTTACGGACTGGACGGGGCGCTCAAAGGGATCACCGACTTCGAGGGCGTACAGTGCTTTGAACGCGCCGACCACGGCCTGATCGAAACCCGCGCCGCCACCTGGGAGCAATTCGTCTGGGTCAACCTGGACCCGGCCGCGCCGCCGCTCGAGGACTTCCTGGGGCGGATGGCGGATCGCGTCCGGCCGCTGCGGCTGGGCGATCTCAAGTTCTTCGAGCGCCGCACCTACACCTTGAACTGCAACTGGAAAGTCTATGTCGATAACTATCTGGACGGCGGCTACCACGTCCCGCACATGCACAAGGGCCTGAACAGCGTGCTGGACTACCCTCACTACACCATCGAGAACGAAGACCGGACCTGCATCCAATCGAGCCCGGTGCGCAGCTCGTCAGCCTCGGATCCCGACGCAGCGGCCACGCGCCAAGGAAGCCGCTCCTACTACCTCTGGCAATATCCCAATTTCATGTTGAACTGGTACGAAGGCTATCTTGACACCAACTTGATTTTGCCCGGCGCTCCCGACGGCTCCGATGGGGTCGACCGTTGCACCGTGATCTTCGATTTCTACTTTGGTGACATCAGCGAGGCCCGCCGCGAATACAACCGGCAGAGCATCGCGGTCAGTGACCGCGTGCAGGAGGAAGACACTGCCATCTGCGAGAGCGTGCAGAAGGGACTGCGCTCGCGCGCTTATGGCGCCGGCCGCCTCTCAGTACGGCGCGAAGCCGGCGAGCACCTCTTCCACCGCTTGCTGGCGGCCGACCTGCGCCGCCCGGAGGCCGCGCGAGGCTAGCGCGCGCCACGGCGGGCATCCACCGAGAATGACCCTCCGCCCGCAATCAACAGGAAAATCAGGCTGGTGAGCATGGCGAAGTCCGTGCGTGCGTCGCTCACCATGAACCAGAACCCCTGCTCGGGACGGAACAGTTCCGGGATCTTGGTGGTGGCGATCGCGGTGCCAATGACGATGAGGAGCGGAATCGAGGCCAGACGGGTGCCGAGGCCGATCAGGACCAGCAGGCCGCAGACGATCTCGAAACAGCCGACGAAGTGGGCCGTGAAGGACGGATAGGGAAAGCCGATCCGAGTGAAACGGACCACGCCCATCTTGGGGTCGGTGAATTTCAGGATGCCCTGGGTGAAGAAGATGAGCCCCACCGCCAGCCGGACCAGAATAATGGCGCGACCACTGCCCGCCGTTTGAGAGCCCGCCCCGTGCATTGCCTCAGACCTCACTGATCCGTATCGGCCGTCACCGCCAGGACGCGGTCGCCGGGGCTGGGCGGCTGCGAGATGACGAGAAAGCGGACGTGATCGCGAGTCCGGTTGAAGACCTGGTGCGGGGTCAGGGGAGCGACCTCAATCCCCTGACCGTCGGCCAGCGCCCACTCGCGGCCGCCGAGGTTGATGGCGAGCTCGCCTTCGAGCACGAAGAAGAACTGCCGCGACCGCCGGTGAGCGTGCCGGACCTCCTGCGCCCCGGGCGGCATCCGCTCCAGGAGCACGCTGAGCTCGGGCGTCGGGACCAAGTGCCAGGCGTCACAGGGGCGCTCGGGATCTCCCCAGGCGTAGTGCTCGGCGCTCGCAACACTAACGCGTTGACCTGCGCTCATAACCCTCTGCGTCAGTTCGAAAGTTCCCGCCGGAGGGATCCCCCCGCCAAATTCCTGGCCAGCACGGAGCCTATGTTGACAGCGACCAGGGAGCCCGGTAGTGCCGGGCAACGTAGGCTTGCGCCTCCGGCGCGCCGTCCTTCACCTGCTGCTTCTCCACATCCCAGGTGATGCGCCTCTGGCTGCGGTAGGCCACGTTGCCCAGCAGGCAGGTACTGGTGGAGCGATAGCCGATCTCGACGTCGCTGATGGGCCGCTGCCGGCTCTTGACGCAATCAAGAAAGTTGCGGATGTGATCGTAGTGATCGTTGTTGACGCTGGCCATCTTCATGGAGGGGGCGCGGTCCACCGGAGGCTTGCCCTGGCGATGCCGCGTCTCCGGGAAAACCTCGAAGCCGCCGCGATCCACGAACATGGTGGCGTCGGTGCCGTGGAATTCGATGCCGTAGCCGTGGTTGTACATCGAATTGGCGTTGTCCCAGCGGTCCTCGTAGGTGGCGACGAAGTGCGGGTACTGAAAGGTCACTTGCAGGGTGTCGGGCGTCTCGGCATTGTCCTGGATATAGAACTTGCCGCCCGCCGCCATGATGACTTCCGGTCCGTCCACCTGCATGGCCCACTGCACGATATCGAGCAGGTGGATGCCCCAATCGGTCATCATGCCGCCGGCGTAATCCCAGAAATAACGGAAGGTGGACCAGCGATCGCCCACTCCGAAGCGGTTGGCGTTGAAGGGCACCTTGGGCGCGGGCCCGAGCCAGGCATCCCAGTCGAGTCCGGCGGGCGGATCGGAGTCCGGCGGGTTGCCGATGCCCTCCGGGTAATCGTTGCTGTAGTTCCAGGTGCGTACAAAGCTGACCTTGCCCAGATAGCCTTGCTGCACCAGCTTGACCGCGTCCTGAAAGTGGGTGGCGGAGCGCTGCTGGGTGCCCACCTGCACCACCCGCTTGTACTTGCGCGCTGCGGCCACCATCACTTTGCCTTCTTCGACCGCGCAGCAGATGGGCTTTTCCACGTAGACGTCTTTGCCAGCCTTGCAGGCCTCCACCGTCATCAAGGCGTGCCAGTGGTCGGGCGTGCCCACCACGATCACGTCGATGTCCTGGCGATCGAGCATCTGACGGAAATCCTTAACGTTCTGCGCCTTGTTCCCGGTGCTCGCCAAGCCAAGCTGCAGGTTGGGTTCGTAGACGTCGCAGACGGCTACGATCTCCACGTCCGGTTGGCGCTGGAAATCCTCCAGGTCGTCCCTGCCCTGCCGCCCGGTGCCGATCACGCCCACACGCACCCGGTCGTTGGCGCCCAGAATTCGGGCCGAGGCGCCTGTCAGCGCCATCCCCGCGCTCACCGCGCTGGCCCGTCTCATGAAATCCCGCCGATTCAACTCAGCCATCGTCGCACCGCCCTCGAACTGGTTTCGAACTGGCGGCCAGTATACCTCAGGACGCCGCCGCCGGTGCCTGGCTTGCTGGCACGTCCAACGCGGTCACAGAAGACCCCGTCGTCATCCTCTATTCCCAGGCGCATGGCGGCATCGATCTTGACCAGGTCTTCAGCTCCGAACCGCTTTCTACCTTCCTGGAATCCCAGCCGGGACCGATCGCTGCCGGTTAGGAAGGAGGCGGGCGAAGACCGGGTTCGGCCGCTCCTGTGGAGCGCAAGGCAATAATGGCGCGAGCGCTGACCGCTCGTCATGCGGTTGAGGGCCGCGTTGGCTCGGTTGGCCGCCATGAATTTAGGCCTCGGAGTCGGCGACTTGCGGATCGACATAATCGTCTTCCCTCGGTCAAACCGACCGCGAATCAGCGTTTCCAGGGCCTGTGCTGACCCCTTTTTCAGCTGATTTCGACGCTTTCCGCTGTTCTTTTGTAGAGTCAGCATGTTACGGTTCGCCCTGCTCGAGCCAATCTCTCCCAAGCGATTGGTTCTAAGTAGCATATTGTCATTCTCAGCTTTCAACCATTGACACTTTCTACCCCCTACCTTCCCCGAGGACAGCTCTCCGGCGGACTTGGCGGCCCTGGGCGCCTTCGAGGCGATGGAGCAGGGGCGTCGACGTTCGGAGGATCGCACGGCCCCGGCCCAGGGAGGCGTGGGACTTCAGAGTTAAACTGAGCGTCTTAAGTAATTGCGCATAGTCGGCGTAGCGTGTTGTTGGGTTTAGTCCAGTTGGCGAACTCGGTTTCGACCGCGACCGCGACGTCAGCCAACTGGGGGAAATAGCGGTTATGAAG
>Ga0335085_10003831_pt1 | contig 25521 bp, 20 predicted proteins | sample Lox_Sample_45_FD_206712 | JGI IMG/M metagenome (GOLD analysis project Ga0335085, IMG submission 206712) | Soil microbial communities from Loxahatchee National Wildlife Refuge, Florida, United States - Lox_Sample_4.5 | ecosystem: Environmental > Terrestrial > Soil > Wetlands | place: USA...
CAGAGCGCCGCACCCGGGTCTGCTGACGCCACCTCGCCCACCTGCTTGACCACTTTCATCGGCGAGAGGGGCTTTTCCGTAGCGTGGGCCGGGCAGCGGTCCTGACACCGCTTGCAGCTGGTGCAGGCATCGGCGTCGAAGATATCCTTCCAGGTTAGATCCGTGACTTTCGCGGCCCCGTACTGCTCGGTGCCCTCGTCTTCCAGGTTGATGGTCGAAATGGTTCCCTTCTGCTCGAGAGGGGCGAAGAAGGCATTGACGCTGGTGAGGAAGATGTGGCGGAGCTTCGTCGTGGGGATGGAGCAGAAGAAGCCGAGCACCAGTGCGAAATGGACCCACCAGAGCACCTTGTGGGCATTTCTGATGGAAGCCTCCGTGTAGGGGGTGAACAGCTGCGCGAACAGCATGCCTCCGGGGGAGAAGATCGCCAGATCCGGGTTCTGCCTGAGCTCGGTGGCTGCCATCCGTGCCCCCTCGATGAGGAATCCGGTGACGAGGATGGCGAAGAGGAGGACGTGGATGCGGTAATCGTCGTCGACGATCTCCAGTCCCGCGGGCCTGATGACAAAGCGGCGGATGAAGAGTCCCGCCAGCATGAGGATGGCAACAATGCCGGCCAGGTCGAGGGCGAGGGAAAAGGCCTTGTAGAATTCGCCTTTGAGAAGGTTCAGTTGCAGTACCGGCGTAAAAAAATCCGCCTGGAACATGACCAGGATGGTCCCCGCAAAGAGAGTAAGAAAGCCCCAGAAAAAGAGTGTGTGGGGAACCCCGCCGTCCTTGACCCGAAATATTTTTTCCTGGCCAAGGACTTCGCCGACCATGTTCCGGACGCGCTCTTCGAAACGGTCGAAACGGTTGAGGGGTTTTCCCAGCCGCCAGACCGGCAGTCTCTTCCAGAAACCCCACACCATCACTGCGCACGCTGCGCAGCTCAGGAGGTACATCGGCAGCACGACACCATGGCCAATGTTCCAGTATATTTCGCGGGTTGCTTCCATACGATCCGTTCCTTGGAGAGCAGCGTCAGTGCTGATTCTCGATCACCATAGCCAGACCTTGGCCGACACCGATGCAGAGGCTGATCACGGCGTGCCTCCCCTTGATTCGCTGCAGCTGCCTGGCGGCTGTCAGCGCCAGCCTGGCGCCGGATGCACCAAGAGGATGTCCGACCGCAATCGCTCCACCGTTGGGATTGACGCGGCTGTCGTCGAATGCTATGCCGAGCGGCTTGAGGCAGCCGAGTACCTGGGCGGCAAAGGCCTCGTTGATCTCGATGACATCCATATCGCGCAATGTGAGCCCGGCACGGTTCAGTGCCTTCTTGATGGCATCAACAGGTCCGACCCCCATGATGCGGGGTTCCACGCCAACCGCAGCGGCTGACAGAATGCGCGCCATGGGCGCAATGCCCTTCTTCTCCCCCACCGCCCGATTGCCGACGAGCAGCATGCCGGCGCCGTCGTTGACGCCGGAGGCATTGCCTGCGGTAACCACGCCGTTGGCGAAAAGCGGTTTCAGGCGGGAAAGGGCCTCGTAGTCCGAATCGGGACGGGGATGCTCATCCTGGTCGACGATCAAGGGGGGCTTTTTCCCCCCCTGGGGGACGCTCACGGGCGTGAGTTCACCGGCAATGAAACCGGTGGCGCGAGCCGCCTCGTAACGCGACTGTGATGCAGCGGCATACCGGTCCGCATCTTCCCGGGAAATTCCGAATTCCCTGGCAACGATGTCCGCTGTCTCCGGCATGGTGTCGTTGCCGAACTGCGCGATGATTTCGGGATGGGGAAAACGGGCACCAATGGTGGAATCGAAGACCCTCACGTCACGGCTGTATGCGGACTCCGCCTTGGCAAAGACAAAGGGGGCCCGGCTCATGCTCTCGACGCCGCCGGCAAGATAGAGCTCCCCCTCTTCGCAGGTGATGGCACGGGCCGCATCCACGACTGCCGCCAATCCGCTGGAGCAGAGCCTGTTGACCGTCTGCCCGGGTGTCGTGACCGGCAAGCCGGAAAGGAGCACTGCATGGCGGGCGATGTTGCGGCTGTCTTCACCTGCCTGGTTCGTGCACCCGATGATGACATCCTCGATCTGGTCGGACGAGAAACCGCTCCGCGCCATCAGGTCTTTTATCGCCCCGGATACAAGAGTGTCCGGCCGCACCGACGCGAGTTTGCCGGCATGCCGGCCAAAGGGGGTGCGCAGTCCGTCGTAAATGTAGGCGTTCAACATTGGTCCTGTCCTTTCTGGCAGTCAGTTTTCCGGCGTCAGGAGCGACACGCCGAGCCTTGCCCTTCTGGTGAGCCAGGGGCTTGGACGGTAGCGCGGATCACCATAGAACGACATCATTTCGTTGAGGATCGCGAGGACCTTGGACGGCCCGAGGAGGTCCCCCCAAGCCAGCGGCCCTTTCGGGTAGCCGAGGCCGAGGGTTACCGCGCGGTCCAGCTCTTCCGGCGTCGTGACCCGCTGCTGGACGATGTCGCAGGCGTTATTGATGATGACGGCGAGCACTCGCTGCGCAACGAAGCCGGCGCTGTCGCGGATAACCGAAACCGGCACGCCGTCGCTCCCGAAGAGGCCGCGGGCTGATTTCGCCGCATCGACGGATGTGAGCGGCGTGGTCATGAGGGTACGGTGGGTGGCCAGCCCGATCATCGTGTCCAGGGCAATCGTACGTGCCGGGTCGAGTTTTTCGGAGAGGCATGCCGTCGTCGCGTCTGTTCCCAGGGGGGTCACGATACAGAGCGAATCGGAACCGGGGATCGCGCCGTCATCAAGGGTGCCGCCGAGATGGCCGACGAGCTCGGTTACAGCGGCATGTGCCGCGGGACAGGCTCGGCTGAGCCAGACCGCTGTCGGACGTTCCGCGGGCAGTTCCTCTTCGGGAATGACCTCGGGCCCCGCTGCGGAATAGGTATAGAACCCCCGACCGACCTTTCTTCCCAGAAGTCCAGCCAGGAGCCGTTGTCGGGCAATGGGGGAAGGCCTCAGGCGCGGTTCCTGGTAGTACTGGTTGTAGATAGCTTCCATCGCAGGATGGGACACATCCAGTGCCGTCAGGTCCAGCAGTTCGAAGGGACCCATCCGGAACCCGGCGCCCTGGCGGAGAATCCGGTCGACGGTATGATGCTCGGCGATCCCCTCGCCGAGGACCCGCAACGCCTCGGTGACAAAACCCCGTCCGGCATGATTGACGATGAAACCCGGGGTGTCCTTGGCCCGCACGGGGGTGTGGCCCATCCGCACCGCCAGTTTCGTCAGGGATTCCCCTACCCGGGCATGCGTGAGGATGCCGTCGATCACCTCGACGATCTTCATCAGCGGCACGGGATTGAAAAAGTGAAATCCCCCTACCCTCTCGGGAAACCGGCACCCGGCGGCAATTTCCGTCACGGAGAGCGACGAGGTGTTTGTCGCCAGGAGACAGTCAACACGCACGATGGACTCAAGGCTCCGGAAGAGTTCATGTTTGGCCTGCAGATTTTCGACGATCGCCTCGATGACGATGTCCGCGGGTGAAAAGCTTCCGAGGGAATCGACCACCGAAATCCTTCCGACGGCAGCATCCGCATCCGACGGCGACAACTTGCCTTTTTCCACCAGCTTCGACAGGGTGGTACGGATCGAGGTTTTCGCCTCGTTCGCGGCATCCGGACGGGTATCATACAGGAGCACCGAGATGCCGGCCTGGGCCGCAATCTGGGCGATCCCCCGCCCCATCACGCCGGTGCCGACGATGCCCATCACCAGGTTGTTCTTCCCCGCATCCACTGCCATCATCTACCTCCCCTGGAAGACCGGCTTTCTTTTCTCGAGGAAGGCGTTCATCCCTTCCTTTTGATCCAGCGAGTCAAAAAGAAGCTGGAAGGCCTTCCGCTCCAGCATCAAGGCGGCATCCAGCGGGATATCCTGCCCGGCGAGCACCACCTCTTTGATCTGCGCCATTGCCAGGGGCGGCATGGCCGCAATGGTCTGGGCCATCGCTAGGGCGGTCTCCTGGACTTTTTCGTCGGCCGTCACCTCGCTGCACAGCCCCATGGCCAGTGCCTCACGGGCAGAAACCGGCTGACCGGTAAGGATCATCTTCATTGCCTGGAACTTGCCAACTGCTCGCGTCAGGCGCTGCGTCCCGCCCGCTCCCGGCATGATGCCGACCTTCACCTCCGGCTGGCAGAAACTGGCGCTTTCACCGGCGATGATGATGTCCGCGTGCATCGCCAGTTCGCACCCGCCCCCCCAGGCATACCCGTTGACCGCCGCAACAACGGGTTTCAGACACGTGGCAATCGCCTGCCAGAGCAGATGGATGTTCCGCAGCATCATTTCCACGGCACCCCGCTGCACCATGTCGCGAATATCGGCTCCGGCGGCGAACACCTTGTCTCCACCCGTCAGAATGATGCAGCGGATGGCCGGGTCCCCCCCAAGCTCGGTGAAATGGTGCGCCAGTTCCTGACGAATGGAAAGGTTCAACGCATTTTTCACTTCCGGTCTATTCAGCGTGACCCGGCCAACACCTTCCGAAGGATAATCGATGACGACATCACTCATGCCTGCCTCCTGCATTCACTATTGCATGTAATCTTACATGCAAAAAAATCACCTGTCAATGTATTTTATTTCAACTCCCGAAGATTCCGTACTGCTATCCGAAAGAATGTTTTGGACGCGGCTATGGAGGGGAAGAATATTTTGCCGAAGCTGTGGAGAAGGGAATGTGACGAAGGGGTCAGAGCAAATTCCGATAAAACTTTCGCAAGACATCCTTGGTCACCTCAATGTTGTCCGGATCGATCCCTTCCGTTGCCGATTCCAGAATTCCCTGAACAAGGTCTGTTATGTCATTCATCATTTTCCTGCCCTGGTCGGTCAGAAAAACGTTTTTCTCTCTGGCATCGCTGTTACCCGGCCGTCGCACGATCAGGCCGAGGGATTCCAGGCCTGCCAGGACCCTTGCCATGGTCGTTTTATCCTTATTGAGGGTTTCCGCGAGTGCATACTGGGGCTGGCCGTTCTGATTCAGCACATAGATCAGGGTCGAGAACTGGTCCGAGGTTATGGGGAAGGTGTTCCGTGACAGCTCCTGGTTGATCCGCTTCAGGATCATCCGCGAAGCCTGGCTGGTCAGATGCCCGAGCGATTCCTCGAAAATGTATGTTCGTTGCCTTTTCGCCATATAGTTGCATTATACAACTTTTACCACAAAAGTCAAACACAATTCTATCGGATTCGGTCCGTTCTCCCGCCGGGATTTGATGGTCATGATGCCCCGGAAGCGGCAGTGCGAAAGGGGACCCGAGCGCTTTTTACCAGCAATGAGGCACGGGCACTCCCTTTCCGTGGATCATGAATCAGTAGAACTGTACGCCTTGCTTGTCAACCAGAATCCCTGAATCGAACAGGATCTCCCGCACCAGCTCGGTCGTTTTCATGTTGTAGAGAAGCGCCATGTTTTGGATCCGGCGCTTTTCCTCATCGGTAACCCGCACCGATATGACATCATATTTCGGGTTCTCTTTATATTTTCCCATGACAATACCCTGTGACCGCCGTGATGATTACATTACAGATGCGTTTCTTCACCCTTCCCTCCCTACACTTTGTAGACGCGCAGGAGGGCATCCGCCATTTCCGCCGGGCTGGCGGCCACGCTGATGCCGCATTCCTCGAGCACGGCCACTTTCTCCGTCGCCGTCCCCTTCCCTCCGGAGATGATGGCGCCGGCATGCCCCATCCGCTTGCCGGGAGGGGCGGTGACCCCGGCGATGTAGGCCGCGACCGGCTTGGTCATGTGCTCCTTGACGAAACGGGCCCCCTCCTCTTCGGAGTTGCCCCCGATTTCGCCGATCATGATCACCGCCTCGGTTCCCGGGTCCTCCTCGAACATCCGGAGGACGTCGACGTGGTTCGTACCGTTGACCGGATCGCCGCCGATGCCGACGCAGGTGGACTGGCCAAGCCCCACGTTGGTCAGCTGCCAGACCGCCTCGTAGGTCAGGGTGCCGCTGCGGGAGACGACGCCCACCTTCCCCGGTTTGTGGATGTAGCCGGGCATGATGCCGATTTTGCACTCCCCCGGCGTAATCACCCCCGGGCAGTTCGGCCCCACCAGCCGGGTCTTTTTCCCTTGCATGTACTGCTTGACTTTCACCATGTCCAGCACCGGGATCCCCTCGGTGATGCAGCAGACGAGGTCCAGACCGGCATCGACCGCCTCCATGATGGCATCGGCGGCGAACGGCGGCGGGACGTAGATGACCGACGAGGTGGCGCCGGTCTTCTCCACGGCCTCTCTGACCGTGTCGAAGATCGGGAAGCCGTCGATGGTCGTTCCCCCCTTGCCGGGGGTGACTCCGCCGACCATGCGGGTGCCATACTCCCGGGCACCCTGGGCATGGAAGAGGCCGGTGGCGCCGAGCCCCTGGGTGATGACCTTTGTGTCCTTATTGATGAGAATGCTCATTGCTCTCTCCCTTTCAGGCAGCTGCAACAGCCTGGACGATTTTTCGTGCGGCGTCGGCCATGCCGTCGGCGGCGACGATATTGAGGCCGCTCTCGGCCAGGAGTCGTTTTCCCTTTTCGACGTTTGTCCCCTCCAGGCGCACCACAAGGGGCACCTGGAGGGATACCTGCTTGGCGGCCTCGATGACCCCGGTGGCGATGACGTCGCATTTCATGATGCCGCCGAAGATATTGACCAGTATCCCCTTGACGTTCTTGTCGGAGAGGATGATCTTGAAGGCCTCGGTAACGCGCTCGATGGTTGCCCCGCCCCCCACGTCGAGGAAGTTGGCGGGATTTCCCCCCGAGTGCTTGATGATGTCCATGGTGGCCATGGCGAGACCGGCCCCGTTCACCAGGCAGCCGATGTTGCCGGTGAGGGAGACGTAGGAGAGGTCGTGCTGGGACGCCTCTACCTCGTTGGGGTCCTCTTCGTCGAAGTCGCGCATGTCGCCGATCTGGAGATGTCGGAACATGGCGTTGTCGTCGAACCCGAACTTGGCGTCGAGTGCGAGGAGTTCTCCTTCTTTGGTGACCACCAGCGGATTGATCTCCAGGAGCGAGCAGTCACAGGTGATAAAGGTGGTGTAGAGATTCTGCAGGAGCTTCACCGCCTTGGGGGTCAGCTTGCCGGTCAGGCCGAGACTGAAGGCGAGGTTGCGGCACTGAAACGGGGTGAGCCCCACCAGCGGATCGATCGCTTCCCGGAAGATCTTCTCCGGCGTCTGCGCAGCGACCTCTTCGATGTCCATCCCCCCTTCGGTTGACGCCATGACGGTGACCCGGGAGGTCCCCCGGTCCACCAGCAGACTCACATACAGCTCCCTCTCGATGCTGCAGCCGTTTTCCACCAGCACTCGAGTGACGACCTTCCCCTCGGGGCCGGTCTGGTGGGTACGCAGGATCATGCCGAGCATGTCCCGGGCGGTATTGCGGACTTCGTCGGCGGTGCGGGCCAGCTTGACCCCTCCCCCTTTGCCGCGCCCGCCGGCATGGATCTGGGCCTTCACAACCCATGGCCCGTCGCCGAGGCGCTTCGCCCATTCCCTGGCGCTCGCCCCGTTATAGCAGACGTGTCCGTCCGGAACCGGCACGCCGAAGTTCCTCAATATGGCCTTTGCCTGGTATTCGTGAATATTCATCTGATTCTCCTCGGCTCGAAGATGACGTAAAATATCAAGCGCCGGGCGTTTACATGTAATACTGCATGCAATTAACCCGGGCAAAAAAGTGCCGACATGCAACCATGAATGAAACCACCCATAGCTGCATGTCGGTCATCTCGGACTGTCAGCGGGCCAACGTGATCTCGCCGAGGAACGTGATTTCCTTGTCGAGTTCGAGCCGGCTCGATTGAGACGCATACCCCGTCAACTCATAGGCAATCTGACAGGCGCCCCGTGGGGCATCCCTGAATTCGAAGTCGCCGAAACAGTCAGTCACCGCCTGCCGTCTGGCTCCATCCGGACCGGTCAGGGTAACGGTCACGTCCGCCGCGCACTCGTTCGTGTCGGCAAGCCGGACGGTGCCGGAGAGATGGGGTTTCGGCAGGCCAACGTAGGAAACCCGTGGCTTCGTGCCGTACTCGGGGTGGAACGGCTCGGCCTTGTTCTCCGAGAGAAACTTCGAGATCCTGCTCCCCGGGTCCTCGACATCACCGAAATGCATGCAGCTCATGGGGCACGACTGGGCACAGCGCGGTTCCTGCCACCCGTCGTCGACGAGGTGCGCGCAGAAAGTGCACTTCTGCGGCAGGTTCTTGGCCTCGTTGAAGTAGATGGAGCCGTAGGGGCATGCCTCGACCAGGTCCTTCTGCCCCACTGCCTTCTGCGGGTCGATGATTACAATGCCGTCCGGCCGCTTGTAGATGGCGCCATCCTTGGCGGCCTTCATGCATGGAGCATCGTCGCAGTGCTGGCAGGGTTTCGGGATATAGGTCACTTTGATGTGGGACGGGTTCCACACCTGCTCCCGCTCCTCGATGCTGAGCCAGAACTGACCGAAGGCCGGCTGTTCGGCCGCTATCGGCGGAAACGCGTTGTAGACATGCTCGTCCTTGCAGGCGACCTGGCAGTTGTAGCAGCCGATGCACCGGTTCAAATCTATCGCCATAGCGTACTTTGCCATCTTATACCTCCCCTGTCCATTTTGCGATCTGCACCAGGCACGACCCGGGAGCCATGCCGGCGCAGTTTTTCGACAGGAACCGGGACGAGGTCAGCTGGTTGATCGTCCCCCCCTTGTCGACAGTGGAATTGGCCCCCGGTTCCCCCTGCGGGTCGTAGCCGCCGCCGGAACTGTACGAGTGCACCGTCCCCTGGAGGATCCGCTCGGTGATATTGGCCGCGCAGAGGACGACACCCCGGTCGTTCCAGACCTTGACCAGGTCGTTCTCCTTGATCCCGTATTTCTCGGCATCGGCCGGATTGATGCGGATGACCCAGTAGCGGTACCCGTTGATCAGGCGCCGGTGGTGGGGAATCTCGTCGTTCCAAAGGGTCTTACCGTCATGCTGGGAATGGAAGGTGAAGCGGGGGTGCGGCGAGATCAGCTGCAGCGGATATGTCTTCAGGATCTCGGTGCTTTCGGTCCCTTCCCACGACGGCATGTAATGCGGGACCGGCGGCCGTTCCGTATCGTTCGGATCGAATCTCTTCAGGGTCTGGGACTCGAACTCGATCTTGCCGGTCGGCGTGGAGAGCCGCGCCAGATCAGCCGGATTGTTGCTCGGGCGATCGGTGGACATCGGCTTGTCCGGGATATCGATGGGGCGCTGGTCATAGAACCACCTGAAAGCAGGAGCCGGCTTCTTTTCCATCTTGGGCGGGATGATGTAGTACCCCTTCTTCTGGAATTTCTCCCAGCTGATCACCTTGGGAAGATCGGAGACCTCGTACATCCGTTTGATCCAGCTCATCTCGTCGGGATGCCCCTCGGTGAACATCTCCGCAATTCCCAGACGCTCTGCCAGGAGCGCGAATATCTGGTAGTCCGACTTGGACTGGCCCCGGGGCTCGATGCACTTCTGCTGCAGGACCACGACCCGGGCGTTGGTGGGGGAGAGCTTGTTGGAGTAACCGGAGATCTTGGCCCACTCGCCGATATCGTACCGCTCGAAGTTGGTGCAGACAGGGAAGATGATGTCGGCGAACTTCGCCTCCGGCTCGTTGTAGATGGTCTGGCTGACGACGAACTCCAGCTTCGGATCCCGGTACATCCGGGCGAAGCGGTTGGTCTCCATCATGGTGCCGATGTAGGAAGCCCCCTGACGGTAGATCATCTTGATCTCCGAGTAGCCGGGGAACGGGAAGGTGCACTCAGTGAACTGCTGCTGGGCGCTCTGCCCGTAGTAGCCGTAGACGCCGCGCCAGGTGACGGGAGGATGTATGACGCACTCGGGGAGGCAGGCCCGATTGATCCGCTGGCGAACCTGGCTGGCGGTTGCCCGCTTCGGGAAGCCGCGGGGGCCCAGGTCCTTCGGTCCGGCGCTGCCGCCGCTGATGCCGCCGTCAGCATACCCGGGGAAGAAGAATTCCCAATCGGCCGGGGCGCCGCCGGTGGTGGAGTAGTAATTGACCCCCGGCTTGCCCAGTCCCTGCATCCCCATGAGGAGCACCATGGCACGGGACCATTCATGACCGTAGGAGGCTCGCATGGCGTGCCCCATGCCGGAGCGTCCGCCACCGGCCAGGGTGGTGCGCTTCCGGGCCCACTCCCGGGCGAGGGCAACGATGACATTCGCCTCGACGCCGCTCTTCTGCTCGGCCCACTCCGGGGTCTTGGGCTGGCCGTCCTCTTTCCCCATGACGTACGATTCCCACTTGTCGAAACCGATGGTATGAGTGGCAATGTACTCCTTGTCGTAGGTCCCTTCCTTGATCCACGTGTACGCGATGGCAAGGGCGAGGGCCACGTCGGTCCCCGCCTTCGGCTTGATCCACCTGTCGCCGTCCAGGACCGCGGTGTAGTTGCAGTGCGGGTCGATGAATACGAACTTGATCCCCAGCTTCTTCATGTGGAAGCGCCAGTGGTCGGTCTCGTTCCAGGCATAGTCACCGGACGTGGTGGAGGGGTCGGAGCTCCAGAAGACGATCATCTCGGTATTCTCGAAGGTGTCGCCGAGGAGGTCGAAGGCGGGGGGCTGACCGAGGCGCCAGTGGAAGCCCCAGCTGTGAATGGCGCCCCAGTAGGAGCCCTGCCAGCTGTCGGGGTCGTGGTCGATCCAGGTGCATCCAACCAGGTTCCAGAAGCGCTCCAGGGCGCTCATGCGGTAGCCGATGTTCCCCCAGGAGTCGTGGGAGGAGCCGGTCACGGCGATGGCGGAGGCGCCGTACTGCTCTTTCATCCGCTCGATCTCGTCGGTCACGATGGTGAGCGCCTCGTCCCAGGTGATCGGCTCGTATCCGGAGATCCCGCGTTTCTGGGGATTGCGTTCGCCCTTGGGATCGAAGTCGACCCGCTTCAGCGGGGTGAGGAGGCGTTTTTCGGAATAGACCTGTTGCTTGCTCCCCTGGACCCAGCAGGCGATGCCGGCCTTGCTGGGCCGGGTGAAGGTCTTGCCCCGCGCCGTGATGGACCAGGGCTTGGCATCGTCTTCCTGGTTGTATTCCAGTGGCAGGATGCGCACGATCTTCTGGTCCTTCACGAAGACTCGGACCGGACCGCTCAGGGTGCAGTTGACGTACTGCTGTTCATCTTTGGTCGAATACTTCATACACTCCTCCCCAGTTTGATTCTCACTGTTGTGTTGACAGACAAATCCCAGAGGTTATCCCGTCCATGATGACGCGACGCATGCGAACCGTGCATCCTGAACGCTATATCGTGAGAGCAAGCCGATAGGCAGATTCGATGGCCTTCATGGCATTGCCCACTTTGGCACCATCACCCACCTGGTACAACTCCTTGACTTTTCCTTCGAGGGCCTTGGCAAGGTTCTTGTTGGATCTTTCACCGACGCTGATAACGATGTTGTCCGCGTCGAGGAGGAATTCCACCCCCGCTTTCTCGATGATGACGCCGTTGTCGTTGATTTCCTTTACCTTGGCACTGGTGCAGACCCGGATGTTGGCGTTATAGAACCGTTTGATGGTGTAATTTCGCGACGTATAGCCCATACCGGGGACGACCCCTTCGCGCTCCGTGACGATGCTCACGAGTTTCCCCTGGGAAGCCAGATATTCGGCGGTGTCGACGGCCGCGTATCCCGCGCAGCAGGCGTAGCTGTATTTGTAATGGGTCCCGGTCGGATCGCCCTCGATCGGGGCCACCTTTGCGCCGCAAGTGTAACTGCACAGATGACTGCAGGTCCAGATTACGACCTTGTTGCCGACCTGGGCCTTGCCGTCCATTATCTCGCGGGCATCTACGATATTCTTGCCGTCGAACCCCGGCACCTTGCTGGCAACAGCCGGTTCGGACCCGACAGCGAGTATGGCAACATCGGGTTTGACCTGCTCAACGAGTTCAGGTGTTACCTCGGTGTTCATGACCAGTTTCACCCCGGCCTTCGGCAGGGCATGCTGGAAAAAGGTGAAAAGGCGCGCGGTCTCCATCTTTGTCGGCGAGGTTGATGCCAACCGGTAGGAGCCGCCGATGGCGCCGGAGCGCTCGTAGAGTGTCACGTCGTGGCCGCGCCGTGCGGCGATCAGGGCCGCTTCCGCGCCCGCCGGGCCGCCTCCGATCACCATGACTTTCTTCTTCTCTTTGGCGGGCTTGTACTGGTCCAGGGACTTCTCGTCCGGGAGGCCGGCGGCCGGATTCGTGAGACAGGTGGTGGGGTAGAGCATCCAGAGAACGTCGAAACATCCCTGGCAGCACCAGATGCAGGGAAGGATATCGTCGGCGTTCCCGGAAAGGATCTTCTTGGCGTAGTCGGGATCGGAGATGTGAGGACGGCCGATGCAGACGAAATCGGCCTGGTTCTTCTCCAGGATCCCTTCCACCATGTCCTCGGAAATCCGCTTGGCAACGGCGACAGGAATCTTAACGGTTTTCTTGATGCCCTCGGACATGTAGACCCAGGAGCCGCGGGGCGACGCCATGGTCTGGTCGTGGAGGCGGTGGTTCGATTCCCGAAGGCCCGAGGAAACATTGATCATGTCGGCGCCGGCCCTTTCCAGGGCAACGGAGATCATTCGGGAATCGACATGGGTAACCCCGCCGGCGGGATAGTAATCGTCGCCGTTGATCCGGCAGATCACCGGGTAATCCTGGCCACAGGTCTTCTTGATTTCCTGGACTACCTCGCAGCAGAACTTCAGCCCACCTTCCATCCCCCCGTACTCGTCGGTGCGCTTATTGAGAAACGAGGAAAGAAACGAGCTGAGCATGTACCCATGGGCAAAATGGGCCTCGACCGCGTCGTACCCGGCCTTCTTCGCCCGCAGCGCACCTTCGCCGAACTGGCGGATGGTTCTCTTGCATTCGTAGAGGGTCATCTCACGGGGTGTGGCATATGCAAGGGATTCGGCACTGCCGATGGCCGAGCAGGAGATGGGCTGGGTGCCGGCATTTTCCATGGAGACCTGCCTGCCGGAGTGCATGATCTGGAGGGCGATTTTCGCTCCCCCTGCATGGACGCTGTCGGTCAGTCTCCGGTGGCTTTCAATGTAGGAGTCGTCGGAGATGGCGCAGTTGATGACCGACCGGCCGATGGGGTAGTCGATGGCCGCCGCCTCGATGATGATGAGGCCGACCCCACCCTGGGCACGCAGGCCGTAGTAGTGGCATGCCGCCTCGGTGAAGTGGCCGTTGTGCGTGTAATTCGTGCACATGGCCGGCATGATCAGCCGGTTTTTCAATTCCATGGTGCCAATTTTTCCGGACCGGGCCAGCAATTCGGGCATCTTTGACATATCATTTCTCCCTGTCGATTAGTTGCATTCTACAACTATCAGCCAAACAGTGCAACACTTTTTTACATCACATCTCTGCATCTTTCAAAGCCCCATCATCCGGTGACGCATCAGGCATAATAGCTCTAAAAACGTGTGCGCAGACGCTTCTTCAACAATTCCGCCGCAGGCACGTGACCTGAACGAACAGGAAGTGCCGGATTCAAACAGCAGATCGATAAACACAACGATTATATCACCGTTCTACGATTATATAACTCCCTCTTCCTTGAATTTGAAGAGATCGTCCTGCGAATAGCCGAGGATGCCGCACAATACCTCCTCGTTGTGGGCACCCAGGTATGACGCCGGCCGTTCGAACCCGCCTTTCGAGTCGGTGAACCTGAGGGGAAAATCGTGCCCCTTGGCGCCTTTGACGACGCCCAGTTCGGGATGGTACAGATCGGTGATCATGCCGCGATGCGCCAGCTGGGGATCGGCCAGGACCTCGGGAATGGTGGCCACGTTGCCGGAGGCGACGCCGGCCGCCCGCACTCTTTCCACGACTTCGAGCTTCGGCAGGGTCTTGGTCCACGCCTCCACCGTCTCGTCGACGAAATCCGCGTTGGCCTGCCGGTTGTCCAGCTTCCTGCAGCGGGGGTCGTCGATCAGCTCCTCCCTCCCCATGGCCCGGCAGAGGCCTGCCCAGTGGCTGTCTGCGGCACTGCAGATGACCGCGTACCCGTCCTTGCACTTGTAGGAGTTGAAGGGGGTGAGGCGGAGCCGTCGGTTACCGGTCCGGATGGGAATGCCGTTGTCCACATAGATATCGAGGCTCTCCTCCATGAGGAAGGAGACGAGCGAATCCATCATGGAGATGTCCACCGCCTGACCCTTGCCGGTCTGCTCCCGGTAGCGGAGGGCGGCCTGGATGCCGATCACCATGTAGAGCGCCGCCACCAGGTCGCCGCCGGCAACCCCCATCCTGACGGGCGGGGCATCCGGGTATCCGGTAACTTCCATCACGCCGCTCATCCCCTCGACGACCGGGTCGAACGCGGCATACTTGGCGTAGGGGCCGTCCTGACCGAAACCGGAGGTGGAGGCGAGGATGATGTCGGGCTTGATCTTCTTCAGGTTCTCGTAGCCGAATCCTAGCTTGTCCATGGTCCCGGGGAGGAAGTTCTCCGCCACCACGTCGGCCGTCTCGATGAGCTTCGTCAGGATCTCTTTCCCCTTCGGCGTCTGCAGGTTGAGGGAAACGCTCTTCTTGCCGCGGGAGCGCTTGAGGATACAGAAGGAGATCTCCTTGGGATCGGTCTTTTCGAACACGATCCCCTTGGGACCGTAGTAGGGGCCATTTGAGCGGACGGCATCCCCCCCGACCGACTTTTCGATCTTGATGACGTCGGCGCCGAGGTATGCGAGGATCTCCGTCGCATAGGGTCCCGACAGCCAGGCGGTCAAGTCGACGATTCGTACTCCTTCCAGCGGTTTCTTGATGTCGTTTGCCATATCTGCTCTCCTGTGTAGTGTAATGAGGTTATTTGCATTCGCAGTGTCCCGGTGGGAACGGCTGCGCTATTCGCCAGTGAGGATGTTGACCGCCACGACCGCAGTCTCGCCGGCCATGTTGCCTCCGCCGTTCTCTGTCATTCCCACGTTCGGGGGGGTCGGCATCTGGCGTCCGCCCGCCTCGCCCCGCATCTGCCATGCAATCTCGGCAACCTGGGCCAGGCCCGTCGCACCTGCGGGATGCCCCTTGGCGGTGAGTCCGCCCGACGTATTGACCGGCAGCCTCCCGTCAAACCGGGTGGCGCCTTCATCGATCATGCGGGCGCTTCCCCCAGGCTCGCAGAATCCGAGTTCTTCGTAGAGATAGAGCTCGATAGGAGCCACGGCATCATGGATTTCCGCTACCTGGATATCGCCGGCCGTCACCCCCGCCTCCGCATACGCCTTCTGTGACGTACGGGCGGCGATGGAGAGGGTCTCCCTGCCGCTGATATCGAAACTGCCGAGGACGCTCGACCCCACCTTGACCGGCCGCTTCCCCATCCGCTGCGCCATCTCCTTCGTGCCGATCAGGGCAACGGCAGCGCCGTCCCCCAGGGGGCAGGTCATGAGAAGGGTGATGGGATCGGCAATGGTGCGCGACTCGAGGATCTCTTCCACGGTATACGGCTTGCGGTACTGGGAATGGGGATTGAGGGAGCCATGGAGGTGGTTCTTGGCGGCCACCCGTGCCAATTGCTCCTTCGTCACGCCGTACTTCTGCATGTAGCCCCGGAAACGCATGGCGTAGATGCCGGCGAAGAGCATCCCCATCTGCCCCTCGATCCCCACGTCGGTCGACGTGGAGAGGGCTTTGAGGCTGGTGGGGGTGTCGCCGCAGAAGAGTTTCTCGACACCCACGGCCAGAGCCAGTTCGGCCTGGCCGGAGGCCACCGCCCGGTGCGCCAGGTAAAAGGCGGTCGAACCGGAAGCGCAGGCATTCTCCACGTTGATGATGGGGATACCAGTGATGCCGGCCTCGCGCATGATCACCTGGCCGCGGACCGACTCCTGTCCCTGCAAGATGCCGCCGTAGGCATTGCCGACAAAGGCGATGTCGATATCGTGGGGATCGATCTTCGAATCGCGGGCCGCCTCCCAGATGGGGTCGTAGGCCAGATCCTTCAGCCCCTTGTCCAGGTGCTTCCCGAAATTGCTCATGGCTACGCCAAGTACGTACGAATCTCTCACAACGGTATCCTCCTCTGCATTACGCAGGCTTGAAACGGTATCCGACGATCGGCTCGTCGTTTTCGTCGCGGCGGACCTCCACGCATTTCAGCTCCATCGACTGGCCGGTCGCAAGGCTGCTCTCGTCGTAGTCGGTCAGGAGCGTGAAGAGCGTCGGGCCGCCATCTCCCAGGGTAACATACCCCTGGGCATGGGGGACGGAGTACCCCGGGGGCGCCGCCTTGGTGACGACGAAACTCTGCAGCTTCCCCGTTCTGCTCAGTTCGACCTCCTGCACATGGGCGTCATCCAGGCAGAACGGACAGTTCCGCCGCTTCGGGAAATAGGTGCGGCTGCATTTCGAGCAGGTGGTGCCGACAAGGTGCATCTGCTCCAGGGTCCTCCCCTTCAGGGTCCCCGGCACGGCACATTTCCATTCCTTCTCGACAACCAGGGAGAATACGAAATCGGCGATCTCCTTGACTTCCGTTCCCGGCGGGTAGATCCTTGCCACCCCCAGGGCCTTCAGCTCGTCAAAGTCCTCATTGGGGATGATGCCGCCGATGGTGATGGGGATATCAACGGCGTTCAGTTTCTCAAGTTCCTTACGGAGCTTCCGGACAATCGACACATGGGCACCTACCATGGAAGAGATGCCGATGGCATCCACATCCTCCTGGACTGCCGCGCGGGCCACGGTGGCCGGGGTCTGGCGCAGGCCGGTATAGATCACTTCGACGCCGTACTGGCGAAGTCCGTGGGCCACCACGTATGCGCCCCGGTTATGGCCGTCCAGCCCTATTTTACCGACAAGTACCCGCGGTCTGCGGGGAAGAGTTTTCACATCCATGATGCACCCTCCGTGTAGTATCCCCAAATGTTTCCGAGCACCTTGCAGATCTCGCCGATGGTCGCGTAGGCCTTCACGCACTCCACGAGTGCGGGGACGGTATTCTTCCCGGCCCTGACGTCATTCTCCAGATTGCGCAGGCAGCGATCCACCTCGTCGTTGTTCCGACCTTCCCTGAGGTGGAGCAGATTTTCGATGATTCTCTCCTGGACCCCCTCCTCCACCTTGAAGCTCTGCGCCTCGACCTGTTCGTCCTTTTCCTGGAATTTGTTCACGCCGACGATGACCCGCTCGCCTTTTTCGATCTGCTGCTGGTAATCGCTGGCCGACTTGCGGCACTGCAACTGGTAGTACCCCTCTTCGATCGCCTTCTGGGCACCTCCCCGGGCGGCGATCGTTTCCATGATGTTCAGGGCCTCCTTTTCCAGTTCGTTCGTCAAGGATTCGATGTAGTACGAACCGCCCAGGGGGTCGACCACGTCGGCGATGCCGCTCTCGTTGGCCAGGATGTGCTGCGTCATGAGGGCAACCCGGGCGGCCTGTTCCGTGGGGATGGAGATGACCTCGTCGTAACCGTTGCACGAAAGGCTCTGTACGCCGCCGAGGAGGGCACCCAGCGCCTCGATGGTGACCCGGACGATGTTGTTCAACGGCTGCTGCGCCGTCATCGTATAACCGGTGGTGTAGACGCGGATCACGCACTGCATGCTCTTCTCTTTCTGCGCGCCGTAGCGTTCCTTCATCATCCGAGCCCACATGCGCCGGAAGGCCCGATACTTGGCGACCTCCTCGAACAGGTTCATGGGGACCGACAACTGGCACTCCAGGGAGGGGGCGATGGTGTCGATGTCGAGACCGCGGCTCACCGCCTCGTCGATGTACGCCTGGGCATTTGCCAGGGTAAAGGCGATTTCCTGGCTGGCCGAGGCTCCACCCTGTCGCATGTGGGAACCGCAGATGACGATCGGCTTGAAGTGGGGATGATGCTTGGCGCAATACTCAACGGCATCGATGGCGAATTTGAGGGACGGCGTCGGTGGGAAGATGTAGGCGCCGCGGGCCACGTACTCCTTGAGGATGTCGTTCTGCAGCACGACCGTGTACTGGGAGGGGTCGAGTCCCTGTTCCTCGCCGAGGGCCATGAAGAGCGCCAGCATGATGGGGCCGATGGCGTTGGCCGTTGTGAATATCTGCCGCGTGTTGTTCAGGGGGATACCGTCGAAGATCGCCTCCATGTCCTTGAGGGAATTGATGGCCACCCCCGATTTTCCCACTTCGCCGTCAGCGATCTCGTCGTCCGACTCCACCCCCAGCTGGGTCGGAAGGTCGAGGGCGAGGGCGAGGGCGGTCTGTCCCTTCGACATCAGGTACTTGAACCGGGCATTGGTCGCCTCGGGATTGCCGAACCCGGAGTACTGCCCCATGACCCAGAAATCCGCCCTGTACATGGCAGGATAGATCCCCCGGGTAAAGGGGTATTCTCCCGGCAGAGACAGGTCCCGGTCGTGGTCGAAGCCCGCGTCTCGCAGGTCGTCGTGATCATACACGTCCTTCAGCTCGATTTTGGAGTCGGAGCAGAATACGTCCTTCCTTCTCCCCCGTTTTGCATAATCCGCTTCGAGTGATTTTTTCCAGGCATCTTTTTTCATAGAGTTCTCCGGGCGCAACATGTTATTTTGTATGCATTTTTACATGTAATGCTACCGACAAAAAAGGAGCCTCTCGGACAGCAAACCGCAAAAATTCGTGTGGGTCGTCTCTGCTGCACCAGGTTTCAGAACGCTGATGAGGTTCTGGCGCTCCTGATTGGACAGGTACCCAGACGTACAGTTCTCCAGTTTACAGGACGTTACGTCGAAGGAGAGCGGAGCCTCCGGCTCCCCCAAGGGATAGAAGACTCGATGAGCGAAGGAACGTCCGTCTTTCAGCTCCACCTCGACCCGTGCGCCCCGCTGCAACGGATACCGTCCCTCTATTTCGGGGTCGACCTGCTCGGAAACGACAGCGGACAGTCTCATGATGTCCGGGTTGGCAAAATGCCGCTCATCGAAGGCGTCGTACCCGGCCGTCCCGAGTACGGCCCGGGCGGCGATGGCGTACGGGATATTGAAATAGGCGTCGCCACGGGAAAGAACCTTTTTGATGCCGGTTTCGAGGGCGATGCGATAGGTGCCGACCTTGACGCGCTCGATATCGTCGTACCCGAATCCGTGCTCCTCGATGATGGTACAGAAGGCATCGAGAGATGCATGCATGTGGCGGCAGCCCGGATAGGGCTTCAAGTAGCACCCTTCGATGGCATACCCTTTTTCGAGAGGGGCCATGACCGCTTCGTGCAGTCCTTTCTCCAGGTACGCCGGGAAAAAGCCTTCCTCGAGCACTTTCCCGTATCCCGTGTTCCCTGCCAAGGCAAGCAGGGCCGAGGCAACGCCGTTTCTCACTCCCCAGCCGACCTGGAGGGGTTGCGTGCTGCCGTTCTTGAATGCCGCCATCAGCCCGGAGCCGCCAAGAGCCGCTAGACAGAGCGCGTTGTACGTTGCAGAAACATCAAATCCCTGCAACTGGGCCAGGGCCGCCGCTGCCCCGAAGGGGGCCGTCACGGCGGTTCCATGGAATCCCTTGCGGGCAAAATGGGGGTTTCCGGCCCGGGCGAGGCGGATCATGACGTCATACCCTGCCACGATTGCCCTGTCGATCGTTGCGAGGGATCTCCCCCCGCCAAAGGCGAGAACAACGGGGATGACGGCAGCGGCAGGATGGCATGCCCCTTCACGGGAGCCGTCCTCGGAAACGGAGCCGTTGATGGCGAACGCCCAGAGCATGGCGAGACTGTCCCCGTTTACGGAAGAGCTGCCGGTACCAGTGCCCTTTCCTTCAACGAGGCTGAGCGCTGCAAGGTCCTTGAATGTTCTGCTCCTGTTCCCGATGAAGGCGGAAGCAATGCCGTCGAGCAGGTGCTGCCGGACTTTCCGGATGGTATCTTCGCCAAGATCAGCGGTACGGATATCCATCACACGCTGCGCCAGAATCATTGTCAGGCTGTTGTCATTGTGTGTCTGCATTGCAAGATCCCGGATCAGTCGAAAATGAATGAGTAGATATACTGTTTTCCGCTCTCGACATGGTCCGATATGATTTTCTTCGCCGCTTCCACGTCACGACGGCGTATGGCTTCGACAATCTCGTGGTGTTCAGTGGGAACCTGCACCGCCCGTTCCCCCTTCAGTGGACTGATCCGGTGACGGAGGAATATCCTTTGATACACCTCCCGGAAATATTCCGACAGGTAGAAGTTGCCGGACAGCTCGACGATAAAGGCATGAAACTCCTGGTCGAGGGTGAATCTCCCCCTGCTCTGCTTCTCGTCCACCGCCTGCTTGAAGAGGCGCTCCTTCCGCTCCAGATCCTTGAGCTTATCAGGGGTCAGATTAACGATTACCCGTTCAATTGCCCCCAGCTCGAGGATTTTCCGCACCTCATACAGCTGGTCGGCTTCCTCTTTGGTGATCTGGTGGACGGTGTACCCCTGGTTTGGAATGAAATCCAGGAAGCCTTCCTTCGCCAGAAGACTTAGCGCGTTATTGACCGGTGTGCGGCTCACTCCCAGCTTGTCCGCCAGGTCCGTGAAGGTGAGCCGCTGCCCCGGGGTGATTTCGTAGTTGAGCATCATCTGTTTGATCTTCTGATAGACAACGTTGTTCAGATTCCTCTCGCCCATGAATCCACCCTTCCTGAAGAAAGCCCCGCGTGAACCCAGGCGTGTGCCGAACCTATCGGTCCGGCCGCGCCGGGATCCAGCTACTGGCTACTTCACCCACTTTTTATATTTTTTCGGCACTTCGATATTGAGTAGTTTCGCCAGGTTTATTCCCAGCATATTTGCCCTGTCCTGATCGGTGATCGGCGGATACCCCCACCCTTCCTGCAGCTCTTTCGGCATCTGCAGATTGAGGATCGCCTGAACCTGCAGGTCCGCCGGCGCTGCCGGCCAGTCGGTACCGAACACGATCTTCTCGCTCCCGAGAAGCATGTTCATGATGCCGCCAACCATGTGGGCAAGCCTGACCGGAGCGTAGTAGAGCGGTCCGAGCAGGCCACTCATGCCGATATAGAGGTTGCGGTGCTTCCAGGCAAGGGCGTTCAACGTCTCGTGCTCGGGCCACCCGAAGTGATACGCGACGATCTTCAGCTCGGGAAATGCTAAACATATATCATCAAGTTGCATCGGCCTGCAATAGTCTGAATGCCCCCCAACGGCAAGCCCTGTATGAATGAAGACAACCACCCCCAGCTCCTGGCACTTCTCGTAGAAGGGAAACATATCCTTGTGGTTGATGGGACCGCTGTCCTCGGGAGAATACACCTTGGTGCACCTGAAGCCGTACTCCGTATGGAGTATTTCCAGCTCCTTGATGGCGTTTTTCACCCCCCTGATCAGGTGGGGACCCACATTGGAGCAGCCGATTATCCGGTCCGGGTACTGCTGCATGGCCTCGATGACATGGTAGTTCGTGGAACAGGGAACACCATTGTAAGAAAGACCAAGAAACGATTCGCGCAGCATGCATGCCATATCGATGCCGGCGACATCCATGTCGGCAACCAGGCCCTCTTTGGTCCAGTCCGATGGTTTTTCCCGCCTTTCCTTGGTTATGGGGTTGGTGCACCACCACCTTCCCGTGGGCGACTCCTCGGGCTTGGAAAAATACCGTGTTGCCGGATAGTAATTGATGTGCTTCCGGAACTCCAGAGGCATGGTATGGGCCTCACAGTCGATGATGAAGAAATCATTTGCCTTTGCCGTCGCCATGGTATTCCCCTTTTAATTTAGTAATTCGGCAGCGCGCCGATGTTTTCATGTAATATTGCATGTAATTTTACATTTGTCAACAAAATTTTATTCAATCCCATCTATACATAAAGAAGATGTGCAGCCACGGAACCTCCACTCCCGTCATGCTCTCTGAGCCGCTTCGTTCCTTCTCCCTCCAACAGTCCTCATCACGTCTGGGTGTGAAGCTGATTAACAGGTCCTCTTAGCCGTCCTGCGCCTGGTTCGCACAATCTCTCATTTTAGCCTGCTTTGCATGGTACACTTCAAGCACCACCAGAACGATGATCGCCGCCGTCCCGAAGCTGGCGATGATACCGAGCATCCCCTGAACGGTCCCCGGCAGAACGTATCCCGAAAGCGATGCCCCGATACTTCCCATGACGAAATAGAGAAAGCCGATCACGGCGGAAGCCGCTCCGGCATACTGGGGAAGCGGAACCATTGCGGCGGCAATGGCATTGGGATTCGTCATTCCCAGGGCGAACGCATACAGGGACACGGCCAGCAGAAGGGCATAGACATTGACCGATACAACAGCGAAGAGTGCTATCAACGCTGTTGCCAGGACCGTTAACCCCCCACCTACCCTGATCAGGCGGGAGGGAGAAATGCGTGTCGCCAGCACCCTGTTAAGGGAGGAACCGCACAACTGTCCAAAAGCCACGATTGCGAACATCAGGCTGAAGCCCTGCGGGGTTATGCCCAGTGTCTTGATAAAGACCGTGGAAGAGTCGGCGATGAAGACAAACAGCCCCGCAAAAACAAAAGCGGCGACAAAGGCATTCCCCACAGTAATTGGTTCGCGCAGCACCAACAGGTACGACCGCAGTGCTCCCGCCCGCTGGCCGGTCATTTCCGGACAAGTTTCCGGAATGATTGTCAACGCCAGGACCAGAATAATCGATCCGACAATCGGGAGGAGGGCAAATACACCCCGCCATCCAGTAAAGCCGAGGACCCACGCGCCGAGAATAGGTGCCAGGAGCATGGCCAGTGTCGTAACGACCGTCATCATGGACTGCTTTGCCGCAGCCGACGGCCGATCGAAGACATCACGAATGATGGCACGTGCAATAACGGCCCCGGCGCAGGCACTCAGCCCCTGCAGAAAGCGCATGGATACGAGCACGCCGATGGAGGGCGCCAGTGCACATCCGACCCCGGTAGCCACATAGGCGCTTAAACCGCAGAGCAGCACCGGACGCCGGCCCACCCGGTCGGAAAGAGGTCCGAGAAACAGCTGCCCACCGGCAAAGCCGAGCACGAAGAGGGATATCGTCCACTGGGCGGCAGCACCTCCCGCCGACAACGAAGAGGTCATCGCCGGGAGAGTCGGAAGGCTCATGTCAATGGAAAGGGCCGACAGGGCCGTAATCGCCCCGAGCAAAGTGGTAAACAGCCCTGAATCCGTTCGTGTCTTCATTTCAATCCTCCCGGAACTGCCATTTCATCCCCTGTCCTGCGGTTACGTCAGTCGTCCGTGCGCCATTGCGCTGGAACGATTCCCACGTTTCCATAAAGCAACATCTTACGTCCTCGGTTTTACCAAAATTCGCACTACAGATTGCGTGTAAAATTACATGTAATCATAGTTGCTATTTTTCCGCACGTCAACCAAATAAATTCCTCCCCGCCAACCGCTCGGGCCTAACCTCTCTACCCTCTTCTGCCCGAGTGTTACACACGTACACGAAGTGCGATTCTGTCCGTTGCCCCCCTGCAACAACCATCACGTACCAGGCGCTAGCGCCACCGTGTCGCCTCTTATCCACACAAGAAACATGATACATACGGTGGTTGAATACCGAACAATCCCGCGTAATCATGATCTGTCGTTTCCTGTTGACGTCTATGCGGCAATCTGTTAATATTATATTATAAGATATTGTCTCACATTATCATATGCGCAGACACTTCTCTGCTGGGGTAGAAAATAATGGGACTTCCACGAACGAAAGAAGATTCTGACAGAATCGATGCGGATCATTCTTCGCACGGAACGTTGTTTTGTAAAGAGGAAAGTGCAGAGGCTTCTGGCGCCAGAGAATTTGCGAGATCTGTGATTGCGCCAGACCTGGATACTGCGGCAGAGATGGATCAGGACATCGTAACCGCCTGTTACCTGTGTCATGGCCAGTGCGGCAACTTCGGCGTTCACGGAAAGGCCGTGAGACCATGTGCGAAGGGGGTAACGGAAATAATTTCCCGTCGTCGCGAAGCACGGCGTTCCGCACGAAAGTTGTGATCAGATAGAATTGCAAACTTTTTATATTGACACGCGGTTTTATTTTTTTTATTCTTGGTTCAGCATTATAATATTCGTTACGACATTATCATACCCACGATGACCAGTGTCATCGCAACCAATCGACAGGAGGATGGGACATGATTGAGTACAAAGTTGGCGACAGGCATTACGAAGTGGACGAAGAGGGCTTCCTCCAGGAACCGGAACTCTGGACCGAGGAAGTGGCCAAGGATTTCGCCCTCACGGAAAACATCACCGAGCTCAATGAAGACCACTGGAAACTCATCAATTACGTACGCTGGTATTTCATCCAGTACGGGATTGCCCCCATGGTGCGCAAGGTCTGCAAGGAAACGGGGTTCGACCTCCAGCAGATTTACGAAATGTTCCCGTCCGGACCTGCCAAGGGCGTCTGCAAGGTTGCCGGTCTGCCCAAGCCGACAGGGTGCGTCTAGCGAAGTACGGCAACATGCCGCAGGAGTGTCCCGGGATGGAAGAAACAATTCTCGACAAATGGTTCGCTCAGACAGCACAGTCCTACCCGTGCGAGACGACCCGATTTCTCGCCACGGAGAGCGACCCGTTCCGCAACCCGGTCGGTTCCACCCTGAAGAAGAATCTGGCGACCATCGTTGCGGCCCTCCTCGGAAGAGACGAGCGCCGCGACGCCGGAACAGCAGTGGAAGAGATTGTGCGTATGCGGGCGGTGCAAAACCTGACAGCCGCCCAGGCCGTTGGCTTCGTCTTTCTGGCACGGCCCATTATTCGCGAATCGTTGCCGGAAATCGATCCGCATCTCCTCAACAGCAAGATCGATAACCTTGCACTTGCAGCCTTCGACGAGTATGTGCGCTGCCGGGAACAACTCGCCGAAATCCGGGTCCACGAGAGCAGACGCGCCCGTGCCGTTCCGGACGCCATGGAGAGAGCGAGGTCGTAGCGCCATGAACCTTCTCTACTCGATCATCGTTCTGGCAATTCTTACCGGTCTCGCGTCCCTGGCAGGGCTTGCCCCCGGCATGGGAGTAACAGCGGTCGCCGTTGTGATCCCGTACGTGGCCCTGCTCGTTTTTCTTGCGGGCATCTGCTGGCGCGTCGCACGGTGGGCCTCGTCTCCCGTCCCGTTCCGCATCCCGACCACCTGCGGCCAGCAGAAATCGCTCCCGTGGATCAGGAGCGCCCGTCTCGACAATCCCTCCTGCGGGGTGGGTGCCGTTGGAAGAATGGCGCTCGAAGTGCTGCTGTTCCGCTCGCTCTTCAGGAACAATCGCGCCGAGATGTACGAACAACGCTACGTCTTCGGTGACAGCAAGTTTCTCTGGCTGGGGGCGCTGGCGTTTCACTTTGCTTTGCTGGTCACCGCCCTGCGGCATCTCCGGCTCCTGGTGCAACCGGTGCCCCGGTTCGTCCTCGCCCTCGACGGCATGGACAGCTTCTTCCAGGTAGGCGCACCGGCTCTCTATCTCTCCAACATTGTCATAATCTGTGCGCTGGCATTTCTGTTGCAGCGCAGACTCCGCGATCCGGG
>Ga0335085_10003832_pt1 | contig 25521 bp, 22 predicted proteins | sample Lox_Sample_45_FD_206712 | JGI IMG/M metagenome (GOLD analysis project Ga0335085, IMG submission 206712) | Soil microbial communities from Loxahatchee National Wildlife Refuge, Florida, United States - Lox_Sample_4.5 | ecosystem: Environmental > Terrestrial > Soil > Wetlands | place: USA...
TCGCAGCTCTGCGCGAACGACGAGGTCGCGGTGGTCGGCGCGGGGAATTCCGCCGGTCAGGCCGCCGTCTTCCTCGCGCAGACGGCGCGCCGGGTGCACATGGTGATCCGCTCCGGCGGACTGGCGGACTCGATGTCGCGGTACCTGATCCGCCGCATCGAGGGTCATCCGGCGATCGAACGTCACGTCTACACGGAGATCGTGGGCCTCGAGGGGAACGGGCGTCTCGAGCGGATCACCTGGCGCGACAGCCGGACGGGGGTCGAGGAGCGGCGCGACATCCGCCACGTCTTCGCCATGACGGGCGCCGTCCCGAGCACCGCCTGGATGGCCGGATGCGTGGCCGAGGACGACCGGGGATTCATCAAGACGGGCCGGGATCTTACGCCCGAGGATCTCGCCGCGGCGCGCTGGCCCCTCGCCCGCCAGCCCTATCTGCTGGAGACCAGCCTGCCCGGCGTCTTCGCGGTCGGGGACGTGCGGTCGGGCAGCGTGAAGCGGGCCGCGTCGGCCGTGGGCGAAGGTTCGATCGCGATCGCCGCCGTGCACCAGGTTCTCGCGGAGTAGCGGCCCTGACCGGCCCCGGCGGGTGCGCGCATCTCACGGCCGTGACGCACGTACGTCACGGCGCCCGTCACGAGTGCGCGGAATGCGTCAAGATCGGCGGGACGTGGGTGCACCTGCGCACCTGCCAGGAATGCGGCGTGCAGCTGTGCTGTGACAGCTCGCCCCACCAGCACGCCAGCAAGCACGCCCGGGCGAGCGGCCATCCGGTCATCACGTCGGACGAGCCGGGCGAGCGCTGGCTCTACTGCTACCGGGATGACGCCTTCGCCGACTACTGAGTGCGCCGAAGTCGCCTTCGTCGGGGCGTCATCCGGCGGGACGCCGCTGGCACCTGCTGGGGATCGTCGAGGCGTTCGGCTTCGACCGGCACTACGTGACGGCGGGATTCCGGCTGATCGGGTGACGAAGGCCACCCGGGACTTGCGGCTGGGGGCGGCCTGAGGCTCAGAGCCCCAGCTTTTTCCGCACCAGCGGGCGGACGAACGCCGACGGCGGATTGTGGCCGGTGGCCAGGTCGTACGCCTTGCGGTAATCCGCGTCGGCCTGGTCGCGGCGGCCCATCCGCTCCTCGGTCAGCGCCAGGAGACACCGCAGGTAGGGATCGCGCTCGTTTCCGGGCCGGGCGACGGCGTCGGTGAGGTCCGCGAGCGCCGTCGTCAGGTCCCCGGTGTAGAGCGCCACGTACCCCGTGAGATAGGGAAGGAAGCGTTGCTGCTGGGCGTTGGTCGCGCTGTCGGCGGCCAGGGCTTCGCGGGCCCGCGCGACCTGCCGCCCGGCCTCGGCGGCGTCGCCGCGCCGGGCGGCCAGGCGTCCCAGGGCGTGGGCCAGCCGGAAGGCCCAGAGGCTGGCGGGATGGGTGCGCGGCGCGGGCTCGAGGAGGCCGAGGGAATCGCCCCGCCGGTACCAGGCTTCGGCGCTCGCGAAGTCCCCCGCGTCGATGCACACGCGCGCCCCCTCGTCCGCAATCTCGCCCTCCTGGAAGAAGGCGTTCTGGGGCTCGGCGGCTTCCCGGGTTTTCCAGTAGTCGATCACCTGCTGCTCGTAGCGGAGCGTGCCGGCGCAGTCCCCGGCGAAGGCGTGGGACATGGCGAGGGCGCGGGCCACCTGCGCCCGGGCCGCGGGATCGGCGGTGGAGTCGAGGAGGCGCTGGAACACGGCCTGTGCTTCGGCGGTCCGGCCGTCCAGGTCGAGCTGGATCGCCTGCCGCATCTTCGCCGTGTCGGGGCGGGCGGGCCCGCCGGGGCGCTGGGCGGCGAGGACGGGCAGGGGGAGGGCGAGGAGCAGGGCGGCGGTCCGAAGGGCGGCGTGCACGGGAGTCTCCGGGAAGGTCCGGGCTAAGTATGGCGCCGGCGTCCGGCGGAGGCGAGGGGACCGCGTTTTTCGGGTCCGGGCGGCGTGGTTCCGGTTATGGCCTGGGGTCACGCCGTGTCAGGTTTGCCATCGTGTCCGCGCGTTCGTGGCTCGCCTGCTGCTGGCTCGGCGCAGCGCTTTGCGCCTGCGGCGGCGCGCCCGGCGCGTTTCCCGGGTGCCCGGTCGACGGGGAAGCCGTGCGCGCGAACGTGCGCGGGCTCAACCGGCTCAAGAACCGCGCGGTATCGCCGCTCGCGGCCGACGTCGACTCGAGCGTCACCCTCGGCGCTCTGCTCGCGCCCGGCGACGATCGCGGCCGGTGGAGCGAGCGGCGGGCGGCGACGATCGTGGGCTACGTGCGCGACGTGAAGGTGGGGGGTGTGGAGACCGTCAATTGTTTCGCCAAGGTGCCGGACCATCGCGACACCCACATCGAGGTGGTGGCCGACGCGGCGGACACGGGCCGGTTGCCGCTGATCGTCGAGGTCACGCCGTGGTGGCGGGAGCAGGCCCTCGGCCGGGGGGTCGATTGGTCCACCGACGGGTTGCGGGCGGCGCTGCGGGGCCGTCGGGTCCGGGTCACGGGCTGGCTGTTGTTCGACGCCGAGCACGAGCGGCAGGCCGAGCACACGGCGCCGGGGGGTGCGGGGAACTGGCGCGCGACGGCGTGGGAGCTGCATCCGGTGACGGGGCTCGAGGTCGTGGGGCCGTGACTCGGCGCGGGAGCAGCCGCTTCGCGGCAGCCAGTAAGACAAGTGCTCGGCGGCGTAACTAGCCGTCGAGCAGTTGCTTACAGTCGCGGCGAGGGCACCTCGAAGGTCGACTCTTCGACTGTCCTACGCGATGGGGGAGCTTACCCAACGCGTCTCGCGCCTCAGTTGCAGCCGCTCGACGCGAGGAGGTAGCCGTTGCCCGCAAGCGCCGTCCAAGGACTCGTCGTTCCACCGATCGTCTTGTTGTGGACCCAGAAGTAGTACTTCACTCCTGCTTGGGTGCCCAAAGCGGGTTCGTGACGCCCCGCGAGCCTCCCTCCCAGCTTCCCGCAATGATGAAGCCGTTGGAGCGAGAGGTGAACGCGCTAGGGTTCTGGCTTCTTCGGGTCTGTCTTTCGACGACGAGCGAGCGCTCGATGATACCGTTCCGTACGCTTCCGTTCCCGCTCGCGGCCGGCCGCAATTTCTTCAGTTGTCCATTTTTCGGCCCATACCACTTGACCTTCCCGAATCCAGTAGTGGGACTGACAAGGGAGGTGCCAGTTCCCGATCGAAGGACGCAGGGAAGGGCCGCGTTTCGATGCCTTAAGCGACCAATCTGTTGGCCCGAGTGGCGTGCGCACCTTGCTACCGCAACCGCAAGGGCACAGATGTGCCGCTGCCCCGAACTCCTGAGCAACGTATAGAACGCCTGGGTCAAGTGCTCTGGGCATGAACTCGACGAATCGCAGTTCAACGCGCATCGTTGCCCGCGCTGACCACCCTCAAGTCGGTGATGTCAAAAGCGAGGTGATGGTCAGGTACGTCAGAGACGTAAAATCCTCGTAACTGCTTGAACTTGATGACCGCCATGCTTGCGTTCAGGGCATTCAGCTCCGCAATCTGAACGTTGTCGCGGTAGATATCGTCTTCGCTGTCCACCAGGGGGGCCCAGCCCTCCTCCCTCACCCGTGTCGCGGAATCCGCAGCATAGTAAGTCGTCCGGATCATTCCGCTAAGGCGAGTCCGTTTTCTGCTTAGGCCCATTCCAACATCGATGAACGGTACTCTTTTGGCGATCAGGAGGTCAAAAATCGCTGCGCGGGCGCTTCCCAGATCTACACACACAAATGCGAATGTCACACCCTCAAGGTCGGGGTCACTCGATCGGTCGATGAACTTTCGCTCAATGGTCAGACGATGCCGAAAGTTCTCATATCGCTTGAGGTAGACTTCTGCCTTCGATTTCCCCAGTTCAGCTGGATCAAGACGACCCGGCGAGCGATAGGCGTTGTGTACGCAGTAGGCGTCGTGGTCGAATGCCCGTATTGCGTACACGGGCGTCTTCACGATGAAATCGAGGAGATAGCTGCCACTGCCGCCTAGTCCGATAACCGCGACCGTGTCCTTAACTAGGTTGCCGATGAGGTCGGTAATTCCGGCTCGGCTTGTAAGTGTGTCCGGGAACTTGAAGATGGGATCTTCAGCATCATCGACGACGACGCGTCTTGTGAATCGGCTGACACCGAACTTCTCCTCTGCAGGTCCCGAGATCATATTGGAGTAGTTCTCGATCTTGTCGAAGAAATCGGCGTATCGGCCCGTCTTGATCGGCTTGTTGGAGAAGGAACGTTGTACGACCACGTCCCGGCAGGACTCGGAAAGCGTTAGGCTCGTAGCACCCCCGCCGAGATTGGGCACGGGCGTGCCGTCAAGTCGATGCGGGACACCTCCCGCGAAGTAGATCTGATGGTCTGTTTGCCGGACCACGTCGGCGTCGATGAACTCCAGCTTCGCGACAAATGCTCCAGCTTGTAAGTCGCCCCTCTCGTCGAGGTAGGGGATGTCCCTGACGATAAGATGGTTGGTGATGTCGAACGCAACCGCATAACGCCCGTCGACGAGCTTCGCCAGATCAGGGTTATGACTGACCAGTCGGCGAAACACTGAACACCATCCCTTCTTTGACTCTGATTGGGGCACTTCCAGGGTTGAGAGTTCCCTCGGGCTTGTCACCTTTGCCCCGCGTGTATTTCACGTTGTAGTTGATCTCCGGGTGTTGCGGGTAGTCGGGAAACTCGAGTGTGACGACCTGTACATAGCTGATTGTGTCGTCCTTCGGCCACTCGTGCGGCGTACCTTCGACATAGATCGTGACGAGCTTGGTTGCCTGTGCAGTCACTTTGCCACCTCCAAGGAGCGAGTGAACGTGAGGTCGCCTCCGAAGCGTTAGCGACCACGAGTAGTGGAAGGCTAGTTGATCTCCCTGGATTGCTGCAAGTGGCACGCACATGATATCACGTCAAGTCATACGCACATACGTGCGTATGACTTGACAGAACTGCGCGTCCGCGCCATTGTTCGTGACACATGGCCAAGTTGCGGAGTCCCGAGCAGCAAGGCGTGAGCAAGCGCGTCCAAATGGAGTTCGGGCGACGCCTTCAGGCTCGTCGAAGGGGCCAACGGAATCAGGACGAACTGGCCGAGGCCCTTGATGTTTCCCGCACTACCGTCAGCAACATCGAGCGTGGTCGTCATCGAATCTTCCTAGATCAAGCCTATCTCGCCGCCCGTTCCTTGGGCGTACCTCTGTTGGAACTGCTTCCGACGCTTGAACAAGCATTCCCTGACGTAGCCGTTGCCGTCGAGGCAGGCGTCGAAGTGGAGCGGGCTTCGATGCTACGAGTGTCCGAGATCGTTACAAGCATTCAACAGCGTGTCGCGCCCGACGGGCGATCAACAGAGTCTGCTAAGCGCTCGACTCGTTCACGAAGGACCAAGTGATGCCGGTTACCGGAACGACACGAGGGGCGCGGGTCGCCAAGGACCTACTGCTGAAGGAAAAGGCGCGAGTACCTGTTCCCGTCGAGAAGATCGCGAAGAAACATGCCCTGGTAGTCCGGGAGCCTCTGCCTGCGGACATCTCCGGGATGCTTGTGCCCATCACTAGGGGAAGCTCCGATCCTAGCTGGGCCATCGTCGTCAATGCTGATGATGCTCCAGTGCGCCAGCGGTTCACCATAGCCCACGAGCTGGGACACCTGTTGATTCACCGATATCCCACTGCTCATGCTGACGGGAGATACCAAGTCAGATTTCGCAATGAGAAATCCGCCGCCGGATCGGTTCGCCAGGAGATCGAAGCGAACCAATTCGCCGCTGAATTGCTAATGCCGGAGCGCGAGGTTCGTCGTTTGGCGATCAGTCTTCGACTTGATGTTCCAGACCCCGCGTCCGATCGGAAGGCGATCCACGAACTCGTTCATGCGGCAAAGACAAGGTTTCAGGTCAGCGCACAAGCGCTATCCTTCCGAATCGCGAACCTCGGCATGACCTAAGACGCCCCCCTTACCGAGGTCCTGCATACCCGTCAAAGCAGATTGCTCGCGAGCTCATTGCACGAGCTGACTTGGCTCAAGACGCTCTCAGAAGCCAGGACTAACCGACTCAAGAAGGGGAGGCACGTGAGCCTGGGACGCCTAGTTGTAATCGGCGCAGGCCCAAAGGGATTGGCTGTGGCACTGAAGGCGGCCGCGCTCGCCCGATTGGGGAGGAAGCCTCCGAAGGTCATTCTGATTGATAGCCATGGAGTTGGGGAGAATTGGACGGGCAAGCAGGGGTACACCGATGGGAATGAGGAACTAGCGACACCCCCGGACCTTGACCTCGGCTACCCATATTGCTCGAAGGATGAGTCGCTGAACGAGATCATGCGCCAATTCTCTTGGCGAGCGTTTCTGCAGCACGGCAGGCGCTACGCAAGTTGGATCGACAAGGGATCACTTCCGCCCACTCACGGTGAATGGGCGGAGTACCTTAAGTGGGCCATTGTTCACTCTAAAGTGGATCAGGATTTTATTGAGGGTAGAGTTGTCAAGGCTACGTGGCATTCATCACACTGGCGGCTCGAATATCGGAGGAAGGGCGCAGAGGCTCTGGACGTCATCGACGCCGACGGGTTCGTCATCACGGGCCCCGGGGCTCCGAAGGACATTCCGATCCTCGAATCGCACGAGTCACTCACAGACGGGAAGGCTCTTTGCACTGGAAGGTCCTTCTGGTACAGGGCACAACTTGATCAGTTCAAGACCCTTACTGGTGGTTCTGTAGCCGTCGTGGGAGGGGGTGACACTGCCGCTACCATTGTAGCAAAGCTGTCGGGCGTCTTGGCTGAGGGAGTGCAACTCGCGTGGCTTACACGGACGGGCTCCTTGTATACACGAAGCGAGAGCTTTTCGCTCAGGCGTTACTACTCCGACCCGATGGCATGGGTGAAGCTTCCGCTGGAGGTGCGCCGACGGTTGATGGCGACTGCCCATGAAGGGGTGGTCAGTTTGCGTACGCTAAATCGCCTTAACAGCATGCGGCGCTCCGTAGAGTATCAAGTTGGCGACGTTAGGGGCGCGAGTTGGAACCAGAACACCGGCAGGGTCTCGCTGTCTATCTCCGTTGGGAAGAACCTCGATCAAGAACACGAATTTGACAGAGTTGTCTCAGCACTAGGATTCGATGCTCTTAGCTGCGAGGCGATTCTCCCGGATCATTTTTTCCCGGAGCGAAGAGACCGTTCACGTCTGATTGAGACCGTTTCCGAACGCATTGGGGAAGACCTCAGCTATAAGGCGCGAGGAGTTGCGACAGGCGTTCACCTACCAATGCTTAGCGCACTTAAGCGAGGCCCTGGCCTATCAACAATGGGATGCCTTGGTGCAATGGCAGATTGTATACTCACCTCGTACTGTGCCCTGTGGTGACGATAGCTCGTTATGTCCATGTAGTGCGATGCCTTGACATCGAGTAGCGTCAAGCCTAGTTTTGTTGAAGTACACCTCGGCCCATTCGTGAGAATGCGGCCGTCTAGCGACCCCGCCCTGAAGAGGGCGGGGTTCTGCTTTTTGATCTGTTAGCCCTCCTAATCAGGCCTCATTACCCATGGCACGGGCCTGTGGGCACTAGCAGCCCTCCGTCAATGGCCGCAAACACATCCTTGGTACCATCTAGCGGGCGCCTGAAGCCGGAGTACACCATGGCTCGGCGCCAGGGCGCAGTCGCACCCCCTGAAACCGACCACGGGCGCCCCGTAGGGGATCGCACGATTCACGCGGAGCTCGAAGTCCTGATGCGAGCACTCCGCTGGGCCATGCGAGAGCGGCAGGCGAACGGACGGCGGGTGCTCTCGGAAAACCCGCTCTTTGGCGTCCGCCTCCCCCGGGAGAAGAACCCCAAACGGCCGGTGATGCTCCACGACACCTATCTCCGGCTGCTGGACGTCGCGGAACGGGTCCATCCGTTGTTCCGGTTGGGTCTGATCGTGGCGGAAGGCACGGGGCGACGACTCTCGTCCTGGCGGAATCTCTTGTGGGGTGACGTCGACCTCGACGCCGGAACCATTCGGTGGCGCGCGGAGCACGACAAGAAGGGGTACGAGCAGGTCGTGCCGATGAGCGAGACGGTGAAACACGCGCTCGCGGCAGCTCGCAAGGCGCAGGGGGCCATCGGCAACACGCCGGTGTTTCCGGCGCCGAAGAATCCGGCGGTGGCCTGTAGTCGGGAGCTGATGGACCAATGGCTCCGCCGGGCCTTTCAACTCGCAGCGCTGACCCCACCGCCGCAGGGGTTGTGGCATTCGATCCGGCGGAAGTGGGCGAGCGAGCGGAAGGGCTACCCCGTGAAGGACGTCGCCGCGGCCGGCGGGTGGCGGGACACGGAGACTTTGCTCCGGTCTTACCTGCAGGTGGACGCGGAGACGGTGCGACAGGTAGTGCTGCACCCGACCCAGCGGATGGTCAGCCGGTAGGGGGAGAAACTCACAGCACTACTCACAGCAAGTGGACTGGGAAAGAAAAAGCCCGACACCGGAAGTCGATGCCAGGCTTGATCTTCAAACAATCGGGGCGAGAGGATTTGACGCGTGCGGGGCGAGGCCGCGAACGCGGCCGCAGCCCAACCTCCGACCTCCTGGTCCCGAATCGGCGACTGAGTTCTTGAGGTACGACACCCAGTAGTACGTACGCGGGGTTCTGGGCATCGGTGTCGTGACATCAAGAGCGAAGGTCAACCGAAAGTCGTGAGAAACTCACATCGAAACTCACACCGCATGAGGCCTCCTGGACAAGGTTCAGGAGGTCTTTTTCGTCTCGGCGAACCTTACATGCGGCCTCTTGATCAGGTTTCAGGGGGCCGTTCGGCGTTCTCCTTCTTGAACCCGTACTCCTCCACCAGATCGAAGACCCGCCCGATGGCGAGCCGAGTGTAGTCGAGTGCGATGTATTCTGGGCGACCGGCGACGCGAATCTCGACCCGACGCAGCCACGGTCGATTGCGTGCCCACAATGGCTGAGACCACCGCACGGAGCGTCGGGACCCGTCTTCCGCGATCTCCGCCAGCGTGAAAGGACTAATCTCGAGTACCGTGCCCAAGTGGCGGTCACGGGCCCGTAGCCACGCGAGGACCAGTGATAATAGGGTGGCCGTGATCCAGAGAGCCCAGGCCAGGGAACGGGGTAAGCCGCCGATCACAAAGGCGACGCTATACAGAGCCAGCACCAGGGCGGCGACGAGCCAGAATGCCACGTGGTTGTCGCGGCGATCGGTCCGGCTGAAGGGAAATCGCTCGATGTTGCCGTCCTTTTCAGGCAGACCTTCTGTCTCCTGGGTTTCGCGGTAGAAATCGCGGGCGACGCTGAGCCAGCTCCGTTCGATGAGGTGACTCTGCTGTGCAGGGGTGAGGCCTCTGAACCGGTGACGGGCGTGGCGCACCTGCAAGAAGGACCGGATGCGCAACAAGGCGGCAAAGATCAGGCGGATGCTGATCATGATGATGACATACTGCAGGAAGCGGTCATCGGCGTTTCGGAATCGCCAAAGCCAGAAGATGAAGAATGTCAGGCTTACGGCGAGGCGGATGTCCTCAAGGTCCACAGGGTTAGAGCCTCAGGACGTACTTCTGCTCGCAGATCGACTCGTCTTGCGGCACATCCCAGCCCAGAGGCGTGCGATTCTCGCGGTCGATCCAGAAGGTCGCGCCGTCGTCGGCGGCGACCACCCAAACAGGGCGGGCGGGCCCGCCCAAGGGCTGCGCGGTCGCTGTGTCGACGGTTCGCACGGCTAGGTCACTCACCGTGATCTCGGGTGTGTCCCCCGGGTGAGTCAGGAGTCCTAAGGCCCGATAGGAAACGGAAACGTCCCCAGGGTACGCGCGAGGGGTGAGGCCCAGAAGGATCTCGATTGTGCCCCCAAAGGCTGGCTCTCCGATGATCGTGTCCACTGTTTGCGACGGAGGCACGTTCATGTCGCTACTCCAGAAGGATGCTTTGCCGTTTCGGACGATCCACAGGTCGGACCAATGATCGCTATGTCCGACGCTGCTGTGCAGCGCCAGCGTTCGACCGTTGAGAATCGTGCTGTCTCGGACCTCCGGGTCCGTGCCGCGGTGCCAGGTCTCCACGCGAAGGATCGCTGAGTCGCCGAGGAGGGTCAGCTCGTCCGTGTACTCTCCCGAGCGAGTCGGCGGCTCGCCAGTCGTCGGCTCGCATGCGTAGCTGAAGATTGTGTAGGTTCGGTGGTACGGATGCAGTTGGGAAACGTCAATGAGGCTGCTGCCAGGCGTCACGTTCAATCTGGATGTTGGGGCCGTCGCGCTGGGCGGGTAGCGCTTTGCCAGCACGGCGAGGGAGTCGATACTGGGCATCGTATCGATCGTGCGCGACCCGACCGGCCTCTCCGTGGTGTCGGAGGAAATGACCGAACGTGGCCGAGTCGCATCCGTGGTGGCGGATGGCTTCTGGGCTCCCTCATGGCAGCCGCCTGCGATCAAGGCAAGGAACAGGCTGAGACAACGCCTCGCTCGCATGATGGCCAACTCATTCATCGCGGCTGGAGAGTCTTCAGGAATGCGTCGAGCTTGGCCCGCTTGGGCGTGCCTTCGGCGGGCATGCGTTCTGCCCCGGTCGGATCGCTGTTCTCACCCATCAGGAGCTCTCCACTTCGTGATATCAGGAAGTACGTCGCGGCGGTGTCGCTGCCCAGGCGGTAAGACGCTAGGAGGTATTCGCCGAGTGGGCGGGTCTTGGCGGTGCCGGTGTCCCAGTGGCGCGGGTACGGACGGTAGATGGCGAACGGCGCGGCGGCCGTGTCAGACCCGTGCGCGAGGAACGTCGGAATGAGAAGCTCCCCCATCGCATAGTCGGCGACCCCCCACCACGGTGTCGGGGCGAACAGGACGGTGTCGGCATGGCCCATGTCCGTGAGTCGGAGGGAGTCGTGCGACACTGACATCGAGATACGGCGTACGGCGGCGCTCGTGTCAGTCCAAGTGACTGCAAAGGAAAGCACCGACCCTCGCTGATAATGGGCGTCGGCAGTTCCCACGAGGCCATCCGCCCGAGCCATTCCCGAGGCAACGTGCGCGGAATCGTGCTCGACGGTGTGCACGAAGACGACCCCGCGGTTGAACGTGAAGGTGGTGTCAGCACCTGGCAGGTCGCGCGTCAGGAGATGAGCCCGTTCGCGGGAGATGGGCAACTCGGATTGAGCTGAGACAAGACCCGCGGGAACTGTATCCAAGCCCGTGGCGCCTGGAATCACTCCATGCCCTACGAGGTTCATCGACCACCACCGCGAGATCAGCCGGCCATCCCGGGGAGCGTAGAAGAACCCTTCTTTGTGGGGGCCGATGGCGTCGAGAGACAGGAGCTTCCCGGCCGCGGAGTCTACCCACCAGCTGTCTTTGTAGTGCACTGTGCCGGTCGCAGCCACTTCGGTGAGATGCATCCCCGCGGAGTCGAACACGCGCAGCACGCGGAAATCCCGCATCAGGGCGAGCACGCCGTCACCGGCGGGCCCGCGACTGGTCGTCTGCACCGTATCCGACCATGCAACGCCGGACACGAGCGGGCGGTCCGGAAGGTGAGGTACGATATCGTTGTTGTCCTTGAAGCCGAGCGCTCGCCCGAGTGGCTGGGAAACTCCCCGGGGGCTGACGGTGAAGGTGTCGTACCTGACGGTCCTGGCCGTGTTCAGGTTCGCTACTCGGTCAAAAACCTCGAGCTGGCCTTGGACCTGCCGCCACACTTCCGTCTCTACCTGCACCTCAAGCACCGGCTGGCTCAAGGTGTCGGTTCCCCTGACCCAGTACATGTGGTAGGGGTTGATCACCATGATGAATTGGGAATCGGCCTGGGCGCGGTAGGTGGCGGCTTGTTGGCCCGATGCCGGAGCGGCGATGAGAGCGACTGCTAAGCAGGTGGAAAGCCGAATCACTCGGGCTCCAGGAGAGCAGTGGCGTGACGTGAGGACGCTGCTCAGTTTACGCACTCAACGACTGACGCACCAGAAGCCTCAACGGCGGACTACGAAATATCCTGAAGGCGGCGACACGCGTCGTTTCCGACGTGTCACGTCTCGCAGGGATGGGCCGGCGGGGAACCCATGAGGAGGTGCGCCCACGCCGCCAGCGTATCCGGTATCGCGACTTGCCGGAGGGTTCTGTGCGTTCCCCGCAGTGTATTCCAATGCCAGATGTAGACCTGCGCGGTATCACGCCTTGAAGCAGCAATGGCTGCCGAGAGTCCTCTGGCCCCCAGCTGGGTCAGGCCGACCAAGGCATAGACGCGGCCATTGGCGTTCCCCCGAAGGAACAAGCGCCGAAACGCCTTGTCCCCTGATCGGGAAGCGACCAGAGCGCGCCATATCGCCGCTTGGTTACCAACGGTCTCGCAGTCCCCTGGTCGAGTACCGGGGATCACCACCCCAGCGGCGCCCCTCAGCTCAACCACACCGTACGACAACGGGGCGATGGCCGGGAGCCAAGTTGGGCCCTCGATGGGAGTAATAAACAGGTAGACGCAGACGGCGACGCCCAACACAAGTCCCACGGTCGGGATGAGGGGCGGACGGATGAACATGGGCTGCCTCGAGGATGGGCCTACTCAATCATTCCCCTGATACATGTCGGGCAGATGGCGACCGGATTACGAGTGGTGAAAGGCGCTCGTTTGCGCCGTCGAAGGGCGAGCTTGTGAAGCGGCTACAGCGTTCCCGACGCTTGGTCGACCTGAGCCAGGAGCATAGCCGTTCTACTGGGGCTTTCTAGGTCGGCGATCCGCGTGGACTAAACGGGACGCCTGGTAACCAGGGATGTACCGTGTGGTCCTTGGGATTGTAGAGGTGGGCGTGAGGCTTTGGCCACGGGCCCGGATAGCCCTCGCTGAGCATGACAGCATGCGTGAGAAATCCGTAGAGCGACACAAGGCCGAGCAGATTGTTATGGGTCGGGTAGCGGGGAGCGATGCACACGAAATGGACTACAGGTCTGTCCGTCTGCTCTGGCGGCAGGCGGAACGGAAGGTCGAAGGACGTGTGTACAGGTGGAAGCTGTGGCTGCTCTCCGTATCGGACGAAGCGACGCACAACATCAAAAGCGGGTCTGAGCACAAGCTCCGGCTTCTCACGGTGGGCCAAATAGTTGAAGGCAATCTTCGCCAAGGCCCTAGACATTCCGTCCGTGATCGTGAAGGTCTGCTGAACGGTGATTTCCTGACCGTGTTTGAAGGGGAGCGCAAACCGTCGGACCAGCGTGGGTCGCACACCCTGTCCTTCCAACAAACGGATGAGACGATCGAGTTCGTCGCCACTGGCGAACGCCTTTACGCCCTTCGCCCAGTCAATTTCAGGATTCTGGCGCCACTCTTCAGCCTTGAGCTGCGATTCGGTGTACTCAACGAATCCCGTGCCGTCCTTCTTTGCGAATGCGACGGTGGGAATCAATCTGGCGACCATGTCATCTGGCTTGTTGCCAGGTCTCAACTCGAACCGCGCGTCCGCGAAGTCTCCGGCGTCCTTGGCACGCAAGGTCAGATTGGTGTACCGGAAGTGACCAATTTCCGACGGACTCTTGGCGCCCCAGCGATATCGCTCGAGTCCCTCTGCTCCCTCTCGCTGAAGCTCCCTGTCGATGGTGTCACCGAAGTGCTGATTGCAGACTCGACACACCATCTGCTTGAGAGTTAGCGCTCCCCTAAACCGACCGAAGCCCTCCTGGATGACATGCTCGCGATTGAACTGAGCGCGCGGCTTGTCTTCGAGGCAGTAGATGCACCTAGGCATGCGCGCAACCGAGGTTGCTGCCTAGCACCCAGCTCACTTGGCCGTGCCCATGCACTCAAAGCCTCGGATCCACCGGTTCACTCTCCAACGCCAACACTCCGAACACGCACTCATGCACCCGCCGGAGCGGCTCCTTGCGGACGAACCGCTCCAACCCTTCGATCCCCAACGCAAACTCGCGCAACGCCAGAGAGCGCTTGTGCGACAGCCCCCGAGCCCGTAGGCGCTCGAGATTCTCCGGACGGTCGTACTCGGGCCCATAGATGATCCTGAGGTACTCTGCCCCCCGGACCTTCACCGCCGGCTGCAGCATGCCGCGGCGGCCCTTGGCAGTGAAGGACAACGGCTTGACCACCATCCCCTCGCCACCACGGCCGGTCAGCTGTTCCCACCAGGCGGTGGCCTCCGCCTCACTTCCGGAGTCGGTCAGATCGACGACACGGTTGCTCGTGGCAATGACGACGCCGTCGCCGTTCGCCAGACCGGCCAACGTCTCCATGTGCCACGTGTGATCCTTGTCCACGTGCACCGCACCCTCGCTCGCCAGGACATGGAACGGGGCGAGCTTCAGGTCCTTCACCGACGCCACCGGCCAGCAGTACCGCCGGTACGCCTCGACGAACTGGTCCGCGGCTCCCTCACGCTCCCGGTACCGAGCAAGCAGGGAGGCGACATCGAGGCCGCGGTCGGCCGACGCCTGCAGTGCCGCGACGGCCGCCGGCAAAGCAATGCGAGCCGCCGCGCCAACCGCCGCGTACTGCTGTCGCAGCAGCTCCTGGGCCTTCACAGACCACGGCATCAGCTCGCAGTCGAGACAAACCCAATCCGTGCCGAGCCTCTCCCAGAGACCGGCGCGAGTCAGGCCCTCGTGGACAATCCCCATTAGCTCCTGCTCCAGCGCGGCGCTCTCGAAAAAGCGGCGTCCCGTCCGGGTGTAGCAGACGCCGATCCCTTCACCAATCACGCCGAATCGACGGCGCGCAGCCTCTTCATCGCGGCACACCACGACCACCGCGCGTGACCCCATGTGCTTCTCTTCACAGATTGCCTTGGGCACTCCCGAATGCCGGAAATACCCGAACGCCTCCGCCGGATGCTCCAACAGCCCCGGCCTCTTGCTGGTCTCGCTCGGCGACATGGTCGGCGGCAGATAGATCAGCCATTTGGGGTTCGCGGCAAAGCGACTCAATACCTCGAGCGCCGCGATCCCATTCTCTTCCCGGACCGTGACCGTGTGACTGAGCCGGGTGCTGATGAGCCGCTTCCCGGTCACGTCGGCCAGGTCCAGGACGTCATCTTGCTCCTGCTGCGCGCTCAGGGCAGGGGCCCCCTCGGGCAAGAACGGCCGAGCCGGCTCGGCGTAGGTGCGCCGAGCGGAGACGGACACCAGCTCCCGTTCCGGATACCGCAGGGCCGTGAGTTTTCCGCCGAACACGCACCCGGTGTCGATGTTGATGGTCTTGTTCAGCCACTCGGGCTCGGGCACCGGCGTATGGCCGTAGACCACCGTCGCCTGACCCCGATACTCGGCGGCCCAGTTGTACCGAATGGGGAGGCCGAACTCATCCGACTCCCCCGTGGTCTCCCCGAACAGCGCGAAGTCCCGGACCTTCCCCGAGCCTCGGCCCTGCATCTCCTCCTTCATCCCGGCGTGGGCCACGACCAGCTTTCCGTCGTCGAAGACGTAGTGGCTGACTAGGTCGTCCAAGAAATCCGAGACCTGCTTCCGGAACTCCGGCGTCTCCCGCTCGAGTTGCTCGACGGAGTCGGCCAAGCCGTGCGTGAGCTGGACATCCCGGCCCCGGAGCTTCCGCATGAGCTTCATGTCGTGGTTGCCCGGGACGCAGTACGCGGATTCCCCGGCAACCATCCCCATGACGATTCGGAGCACGTCCGGAATCCGGGGCCCACGGTCCACCAGGTCCCCGACGAACACCGCGCGGCGGCCCTCCGGGTGCCGCCAGACGCCAGTCGCGTCAGGCGCGTACGCTAGGGTGGTGAGCAGCTCCTCCAGCTCGTCCCCGCACCCATGAACGTCGCCGATAATGTCGAACGGGCCATGGTCGGCCTTCCGGTTGTTCCAGAGGGGCTGCCGCTCGATCTCGACCGTGTCGACGTCTTCCGGCTTCAGGACGAAGACGTGTCTGAACCCCTCCTTCTGAAGGCCTCGGAGCGAGCGCTCCATCTGGCTCCGCTGCTGCCGGATCACGTGCGGGCCGAAGGTCCGGTCGGGCCGCCCCTGGTTGCGATCCTGACAGAGCCGCTCTGGGATATCGAAGACGATGGCCACTGGGAGGACGTGGTAGTCCCGGGCCAGTGCCACCAACGGCTTGCGGGCCTCGACCTGGACGTTGGTCGCGTCCACCACCGTGAGCTTGCCACGGGTCAGGCGGCGCGCGGCGATGAAGTGGAGTACCGCAAACGCGTCGGTCGTTGCCGCCTGGTTGTTCTCGTCGTCCGACACCAAGCCGCGCGCGTAGTCCGACGACAGCACTTCCGTGGGCAGGAAGTGCTGCCGGGCAAAGGTCGACTTCCCCGATCCGGAAGGACCGATCAAGGCGACGAGGGACAGCTCGGGCATGGTGATCTTCATCGCGTGAAGACCCCCATCTGTGTGGGCGAGCCGACCGCCGGGTCGTCCTCCCCAATGGGTACGAACCGGACCCCGTAGCCGAAGCGCGCCGCAATCCCGTTCGCCCAGTCCTGGAACTGCACGCGCGTCCACTCGAACCGGTGGTCGCGGTGACGGTACTGGCCGGCAGGGAGTGTCTCCCACTTGCTGTTGTACTCGGCGTTCGGCGTCGTAATGACCACGGTCCCGGGCCGGGCGACCTCGAAGACCACGCGCTCGAAGGCTGCGAGTCGCGGGGGATCCAGGTGCTCGATCACCTCCACCACGGCTGCCGCGTCGAAGCCTTCGAGCCGAGTGTCGCGGTACATCAGGGAGCCGTGAATCAGCTTGACGCGCTCCTTCTGCGTCGGGGGCAGGCGATCGAGCTTGAGCCGTCCGGTGGCGATCTCGAGGCTCCGCCACGAGACGTCCATGCCGACGATCTCCGCGAACTGCTTGTCTGCGAGTAGAGCGCGGACGAGTTTGCCCTCGCCGCAGCCCAGGTCGAGCACGCGCTTCGCGCCACTGCTCTTAAGCACCCCTAGCACCGTGCCCAGGCGCTGCTCGTTGAGCGTGACCTTCTCTTCGAGTTGGTCTTCTTCGAGCGCAGCGGTGTCGATCTCTTCGACTTCCGGCTCCTCGTCCGCAACCAGGCGGGCGATCGCATCCCGCACGAGGCCGCGCTGGTGCTTGAGATACCGGGTGGCGATCAGCTCGCGCTCGGGGTGAGACGAGAGCCAGCCCTCGCCGAACCGGAGGAGCTTCTCGACTTCGTCGTCTCCCACCCAATAGTGCTTCTCGTCGTCCAGGACAGGCACGAGCACGTACAAGTGGGAAAGCAACTCGCTCAACCGCTTGGTCCCCGTCAGCTGCACCGTGAAATACCGGCTCTCACCCCACTCTGGGAACTTCGGATCGAGCGGCTCCTGGGTCGCGGTAACGGCATAGCCGAGGGGCTCGAAGAGGCGGCGGAGGAACTCTTCGCCGCCGCGGCACGGGACGGCGGCGAGCTTCGCCTGGAGGGGCAGGGGAGTGACGACCAGCTCGGGGCGTTCCTTGCACTCGCCCTTCAGTGCACTACGAAGGACCTGAGCGATGGCGACGCTCAAGAACGACGACGCGACGTAGGGCCGGTCGTTCACATACTGGCGCAAGAGACCGCGGTCCCCCGAGGGCCCGCCCTTGGCACGGGCGAGGCCCACGGGGTCCACGTCGACTAGGAGTGCCGCCGTGCACCGCTCGGGCGAGGCCTCGGGGTAGTGGATGTGCGCCACCCCGAAGGCCAGCTCGAACGACTGCACCCGGGCCGGGTTCTTGTGCAGCAGAAACCCCAGGTCCGATGCCGGCTTATGGGTGGTGCTCAGTTCAAGCAGCATCTCACTCCTCGTCCCAATCGGGCTCCGCCTTCCGCTCGGCGCGTCGAGCGCGCGAGAACGCGCGGGCCAGGGCCCGCTGTTCGGCGGTGCATTGGCATATCACTTCGAGCAGCCGCGTGCGCAAGCGCACCCGTGCGCCGGTGAGGTCGACGAACACCACCCACTGGGGCGGCGGCGACTGGGTCAGCGTGGCCTCGACGGCCTGCGCCATCTCGCGGCTGACGTACCACATCATCGAGCTCGATTCGATCACGAAGTAGTCGGTCGGGGTTTCCTGCTGTCGCCCCTGTTCGCGCCATTCTTCGGTCTGCGTCATTGTCCGCTCGCCGCTTGCAAGGCGGCTCCTCCAAAGCAATCGCCCCGTCCAGCGACCGACTGCGCGGACGGGGCGACCGGAGAGCGGAGGAGATCTCAGCTCAGGTCGTGCCCATCCGCGCCCGATCGCTAGGCGAAAAGGCAGATGGTAGCCCGGCGCCCCGCGGGGTTCGCGTGGCGATGGCAGTCACGATTCGTTTGGTGACCAAGGAATCCATTGTTGAGCTACCTGAGCGCAGTCCGCATTGTCGAATCCAGCCTCGAAGACTTTGTGAAGTTAGTGGGCCGGTTTCGGACGCTCAAGGGGGACGGCTTCGGGAGGAAGGGCTGCTCCCGTTCCCCCCCCCTTAGGCCCCAGCAGGGGGAATCGCGAAGCTGACAATGAGTGACCATGCAGGCGCAGTCGTTTGGATCCACGATAGGGCCCGACCAAACGCCGGTGCCAACTCTGGCGTTAGAAGGCCAACATGGTGTCCAGACATCGCAGTGGCACCTGCCTCGGGTGCCGTCGTTCCGATTGCCGCCGCAATCTTGTCCTTCTTCCAAGACCTCTTTATCGGCACCGCGTGTCCCACAGCCAGTCCTACAAGCTCGCGTTGCGTGAGGCCCAACAAGTAAGACGAGGGGTCCTCCGGCGTTGTGAACAGACCGCTCTCCAGCAATGCAACAGCAGACTCCTCGGGGTCGCAACCACGCTCGCGAGTGACGAAGGTCGTCCGACCTTCCAAGGCGAACGCCACTCGACCCGAACGTTCCCCCGCGAAGGCGGCTCTGCCAACATCAACAGCGTGAGCCCTGCTTCCGATCTGGAGTAGGGCGAGTGTGCTGCGCAACTTCTGATCAAGTGGATTGTTCGGAGGTATCAGCTCCTCGACGGCATTCGGATCCGGGAGAACCCAACCCTCCCAGAACGGTGTGTCCTTCACCATTGCAGCCACGAATGCAGTGGCTCGGGCGTGGAGCTCGCCCATTCCCCGAAAACGAACGACTCGTGGGAGCATAGTTGCAGCAATGTAGGTCGGGACCTTCTGGGCCATCGTGAAACCCGAGAACCCATCGAGGGGTGCCACCATTACCAGCGCTACACGGAGGTCCTCGAGAGCCAACGGGTCTGTGCTCATTACGTGGGTCTCCAATGGTGCATCGATGACCCGGTGAACCTGTGGGGCGAAGATACGAGCGATTGCATTTGGGTCATCGCCGAAACCTACGCCAGGGTTTGCGGCTCGAATGCGCCAGACGTACTCGACTAGGGCGTCTCGGTCCCCCACGCGCAGGCGGTCACGGATCCACGGAGAGAAGTCTCGACAAGGGATACATGAACCTGGGCTGTACCTGGCTGACAGCAGCGGAAAATCTGGATGGCCTTTGCCCGCAGCGAAGGCGACCAGACCTTCATAGGCCTTGGTGGACCCTGCCGTCGAATTACGACTCATGTTGGCGGGTGCCGTGAGTAGGGATGCCTCTATGCGTTTCCGTACCGCCACCGGAGGTTGCCGCACTCGCACTGCAGGATCTCTGCCCTTGAGTCCTCGAACTTGTAGACGGGCTTCTTGCAATCAGTACACTTCAGGACGTCAAGAGCTGCTTCGCATGCGTTGATAAGCTTCTCGGCCTCCGGCCGCACCACGTCCATGGTGTGCGAGGCCCTGTTGCCCCAGCTCACCAGCAGCGTGTCCGCGTGACGGAGCACTTCGACGCCCGAAATGTTGGCCTCGTACCCGTTGGGGGTCTTTTTTTGGAAACAGTCAGGTGCGTCGGCGATGATCTGGTAAAGGAAATCATGGGCGGTGCGGTGGTCATTTCTGGTGGCGGCCAAGTATGGCAAGCGGATGTGCAGGCGCTCCGTACGCACTGCCAACTCCGTATCCATGATCTTGCGCGCGGTATTTCCTGCTGCGTGTGGTGTCCCTTGGAGCAAGGCCCGCGCGTCACCAAATGTGGACGACGTGCTTGACCATCGGATACCGACTTCTGGTTTCTCGAACGGGAGCAAAGCCTTGAACCGCCAACTCGCGGGATCAAGCTGCTGTGACAGTTCAGAATACCACGCGCGGTCGTGTGTAAAGACGACCACTTGCCTGTCAGCGAATTCCTTCTCCAGAACCTCGACAATCATGCCTCGATGATTCCTGTCAAGACTGACCACAACGTCGTCGAGGAAGAGTGGTCGCTCTACACCGCTATCACGCTTCGCCATCGCAAGAAAAATGCAGAGTCCCAGGCTATTGCGATAACCTTCGGAAAGGGTAAGTCGCGGGGACGGCTGCTCGACGCCAAAGAACTTCACCTCGATGTCGATGGCCTTGTCCGCCCCCTCCGGGATATAGAGTCGTACTCCCTCGATCGCCTCTCCTGGATGCAGGATCGCCCACATCGCCTGTATGCGTGTCGACAGTTCGTCGATCACCGCTTGGGACCGGATTCGGATCTCTTCACGAATGCCGTTTTCAAGAGCCTTCAAGAACTCAACGACTTCCGCTGCCCGCGCCAGACGAGCCGCGAGAGAGCGCACAGCGACCACATCGCTGGCGGCGCTTAGGAAATGGGCCTCGCTCGACAGGTCCTTGACCCCAGGGAGCGCTTTCTTGGAGGCTTTGGTGGCTTCGGCAACGACCGGCAGCAGCTTCGATTCGATCTCCTGTAGTTCATCCTCCGTGTAACGGAGGGTGCTTATGTCAAGGACGGCCAGGTAGGCCGCACTCGAATCCAACTTCTTTGATACAGCCCATGCGCGAACCATGTCGGCATCTAGCGCCCGTTTGAGAGCCTTCAATGCATCTCGAAGACTCTCAACAGTGCTCCGCCGAGCCCGCAATGCGGTCATCATCTCCTCGAGGCGTTGCGCCTCCGCATCTACATGAGCTCGAAACTGCCTGGATGGCATCGGCGTTCCGCAGGCTGGGCAACTGATGTCTTGATCGTCCTTGAGTGCATGGGTGTAGGCTTGGGCCGAATGCAAGACATCGAGCTTCTCGAGTAGCCTCGGCTCAGTTGCTGCGGCGAGCGCTCCACTTGTGCGCCGCATTGCGCCGATCCGACTGATGAGGTCAATGCGACTAATGTCTAGGAGAAGGGCATTACGTTGCTGCTCGTCTGAATGCCCCTCCAACCGCACGGCAATGGCGTCACGCGCCTCCTTGCACTGAGTCAGGGGCTCTGTCGAAGTCTTATCGGGGCAGTGCTCCTTGTAGAGTCGACGCACCTTTTCGTCGATGGCCTGATCCGAAAGTTCGCCCAGTTCTGCCTTGCGCTTGTCCATGGCAGCCCGCAATTGCCCTTTTCCCTCCTGCAGACCAGAGCGAAGTTCGACCATTCTGCTTAGTTGGCGCACGTTCTCCGCCGCGGCCTCCATGGGTGCGAGTCCCAGGAGGGGCAAGATGGCTGAGTACTTGCCCCCCTTTGTGTTGCGGATGAAGCTGGCGACTTCATCTTGGCGCAAGACCGTGCGCCCGTAATTCCACCCACGAATGTGCGCGCCCGCAGTCCCGGTGTAGGATGGCGCTCCCGCTCGACCAATCTCAGCCGATAGCTTGCTTGCATCATCGAGAGCGATTACTAACTCGGCCGTCTGGCCTCCGGGTGCGTGTGTATTGATGATGCCCTTCTCTTGGTGCCTACCGCTATACTCGTGGCTCAGATGTCCAATTCGTCCATCGTTGATTGCGTACTCAAGGGCATCGACGAATGTGGACTTCCCCGAGCCGTTCTCCCCATAGACCACAGCAGACTTCGAATCAAGATCGAGAGTCACGCCGTCTGCGGCTCCTCGAAACCATGCCAGCTTGATCATCTTGATTCTCACTGGGGCGCTTCCGTCCGCGGATCCGCCAGCAACTGACCGGCGATATCCACCAGCTTCTTGCCGGGGAGGGTTTGCTCCACGAACTCGCGTGCCAGGAGTGTTTCCAGAATGGCGGGTACATGCTCAGGCAGATTCGGGCGGGCGTCAGCTGCGTTACGGACCCGTACCCTGACCCAGTTCTCTTCGGGCTGAACTTCTGTCATATGGCGCCGCTCGGCTGGCTCAGCGCGCTGCTTACTACGATGCCGAGCAGTTCCGTAAGGGCATGCTCGAATGCAGGAGTAAGGTCACTTGCGCTCGATCGGGCGTGGGCCAGCTCGTGAAGCAGGGTACCACCGAAAGCGTGAGACGATGCCAATGTGTCCCGGTGAATCACGATGCGCCCGAGATTTGGCTCCCATACACCCAGAGCCCGATCGCCACCCCGTAGTTGGGGCCGCAAGGTCTCGGAAATTAGAATCTCCTTGACCTGTCGCGGTCGACCCCCGGCAAGACGGATCACTCGCTCTGCGAGAGCCCAAACTGCCCGCTCAGAGTCGGATAGCTGCTGTGGTGGAATGAAATGATAGGTGAAGCTTGCATCCCGCTCGGCGGCATAAACGAGCATTGTGCGGACAGCGTTGCCAGATGTGTCGCGAAGGTCGTCCAACTTACCGCGCAGCCTCTCAGGAACCACCACAAGGCGGAAGCCGTCGGCCTCCGAGTCTTCAACCAGACTTGCATGCTCACGCAACTCCTTGGCAGTCACGAAGATTGTTCGTGAGACGGCATTGAGTATTCGGACTGCGTGCTCCTGGACGTCCACCCACTGGATTTCCTCGGCAGCGCTCCCCGTCTCCAGAAGTGCTAACTCGCTTGCCAGGCGTGAGGCGATCGGTGCAGCCGTGGCGCTTAGCAGAATTGTCTTGACACGATCAGCGTAGACAGCGCGACCGACTTGAGTGCGCTCACGATTCAAGGCGCGAGCCATTGGTGCCGTCAACTCCGTGATGTTGTACGAGAAGGCGAAATTATCTTCCTCGGCAACGCGGAGTCCCCGGACATAGATGCGTGCCGGCATGTGGGGTGGTCGGCCCAAGACTTGACCGAACTTGACTGTTTCGAGAACCCGCTCGTCGGCGAACCGCAGAAAGTATCTGCGAGCGATTTCCATCGTCTCGTCGGTGATCCCTTCAAGGGTCACCTCTGTGCCCACGAGCGACGAGTCCGATGCTCTGTTAATGACTGCATGCAGGGTCGGAATACCGGCGAAGCCATGCTTATCGTGCCGCGCGAGCGCAATGTCGCCGTGCTTTGATCGTAGCCTCACCCTTACTCCGTGCCGCTCGAGGGTTGCTAATGCGTCCTTGAGGCCGACGCCGAACCGGCCCAACAATTGCTTGGCTGTTGCGGCCTTCTTCTTCTCTGGATTCTCGTTCTGCTTCAGGTGTTCGGCCCTCAGACCGCGACCGAAATCGCGAATCTGCCAAGCCCCTTTGCGCTGCCGACGAATTTCGACGGGCCCTGATCCTGTCAGTGCTTGCTCATCCAGGGCGTTCGCGATGATCTCGCGAACAGCCTCAGCGGAACCCCAATGATCGAGGAACTTGTCGATGTTGAGGTCGAACAGACGGTTGTTGTCTGGAGAAGAGGTCATAGACATGGCGCTCGACCCGTGTACGAGCTGAACACACCACAGTGAAGCTCCCACTGCGCAAAACGCTCACAGCACAAACTAGGCTTCGCCTCCGACATTCGTAAGACTCCCGGCTGCCGCCGACCTGTGCTGTAGGGTGTTACGTCGCTACCTCGCTACCGGGCGGCCACAAGACCGGGGAATTCGGCCCGTTTTCCGGAGAATTCTCCTCTGAATTGTCGGCGATTCTCCGGTTCCCCTCCGGCGCACCGTCAGCGACTCCTCGGTGGACCTGTCGGTGTTCCCCTCCTAGTCATCGACGCCAGTCAGCACTCTAGCCACTGATCTAGTCATCAATCGCGGCCCGCGAGGAACTCCCGAGCCGTCTCAACAGCATGGTACCAACGCCGCCCCTTGCGCCGCACGTCCGCCTGGCGAACGTACTGCAGTCGCCCATGCCTGCGACGACTCCGTGATACAGAAAACGAATCGGGGGAGTGTGCCCGATTTCCGAGAGAACGCGGATCCCGCGTTCGGTTTCTGTACCACGGAGGGAATTATGGAAGCACCACCCAAGGCACCCCGCCGGCACAGGCCGCAAGACCTCGAGGCCGCGATCCTGTTCCACCGCGCCCGGGTCCGCCGCATCCAGCTCTGGCGCCGCGCCAACTCCGGCCGCCCCGGCATCTGGATCCACCTCGGCCGCTACCGCCCGCACCCGGAGAACCCCAAACGGCCGGTGATGCTGCACGACACCTATCTCCGGCTGCTGGACGTCGCGGAACGGGTCCATCCGTTGTTCCGGTTGGGCCTGATCGTGGCGGAAGGCACGGGGCGACGACTCTCGTCCTGGCGGAATCTCTTGTGGGGTGACGTCGACCTCGACGCCGGGACCATTCGGTGGCGCGCGGAGCACGACAAGAAGGGGTACGAGCAAGTGGTGCCGATGAGCGAGGCAGTGAAGCACGCGCTCGCGGCAGCTCGCAAGGCGCAGGGAGCCATCGGCAACACGCCGGTGTTTCCGGCGCCGAAGAATCCGGCGGTGGCCTGTAGTCGGGAGCTGATGGACCAATGGCTCCGCCGGGCCTTTCAACTCGCGGAGCTGACCCCGCCGCCGCAGGGGTTGTGGCATTCGATCCGGCGGAAATGGGCGAGCGAGCGGAAGGGCTACCCCGTGAAGGATGTCGCCGCGGCCGGCGGGTGGCGGGACACGGAGACGTTGCTCCGGTCCTACCTGCAGGTGGACGCGGAAACGGTGCGACAGGTGGTGCTGCATCCGACGCAACGGATGGTGAGCCGCTAACTGCACGAGAAACTCACACCGTTACTCACACCACCAGGATCGGGAAAGAAAAAGCCCGACACCGGAAGTCGATGTCAGGCTTGATCTTCAAACAGTCGGGGCGAGAGGATTTGAACCTCCGACCTCCTGGTCCCGAACCAGGCGCGCTAACCGGACTGCGCCACGCCCCGTCATACAGATGCGCTTGCACAGTCGGGTGTCAGGGGACCCGCTCACTAGCGCCCGTTCACCACTGTGCGTCTGTGCGCCTAGCCTTTGCCCGCCCTCACCTCTGATTCCTGATCACTCAAACCTAGCCTTCATGCGCCCAGAGGGAGTCGAACCCCCAACCTCTTGATCCGTAGTCAAGCGCTCTATCCAGTTGAGCTATGGGCGCGTGTCCGAATGCGGAATGGCGAATGCGGAATGCGGAGTGATCCGCGGCGCCCATTCCGCATTCCACATTCCGAATTCCGCATTCCTATGGGCGGTACAAGACTCGAACTTGTGACCTCCACGATGTCAACGTGGCGCTCTAACCAACTGAGCTAACCGCCCGGCTCGAATGCGGAGTGCCGAATGCGGAATGCGGAGTGACCGCAGGGCCGATTCCGCACTCCGCATTCCGAATTCCGCACTAAAACACCGATGCGGATCACGGGCGGAAGAACGCATTCCGCATTCCGCAATCCGCATTTTCTCCAAATAGCGGGGGTGGGATTTGAACCCACGACCTCCGGGTTATGAGCCCGGCGAGCTACCAGACTGCTCCACCCCGCGACGATGTCCGTTTTTAGAGAGC
>Ga0335085_10003833_pt1 | contig 25520 bp, 21 predicted proteins | sample Lox_Sample_45_FD_206712 | JGI IMG/M metagenome (GOLD analysis project Ga0335085, IMG submission 206712) | Soil microbial communities from Loxahatchee National Wildlife Refuge, Florida, United States - Lox_Sample_4.5 | ecosystem: Environmental > Terrestrial > Soil > Wetlands | place: USA...
CGGACGGCCAGCCGGTGCCCGGGCTGTACGCGGCCGGCGCGGTCAGCCTGGTCTGGGGCCACCTGATCGAGCACGGCGGCGGGCTCACCGACGCCCTGGTCTTCGGCCAGCTGGCCGGGACGCACGCCGCCGCGCGGGCCGGTGCCCGGACCCGCGCCCAGTCCGGCCCGGTGTCCGCATGACCCGGGTAGCCGTGGTCACCGGCGGCGCGGGCGCGATCGGCGGCAGCATCGCCGCGGCGCTGGCCGGTGCCGGGCACCAGACCGTGATCCTCGACCAGGCCGGCCCGGCACCCGTGGACCTGGCCGACGAGCAGCAGGTCCGTTCGGCGGCCGCGGCCGTGCTGGACCAGCATGGCCAGTGCGACGTGCTGGTGCACGCGGCGGCCGCGTTCGACCGGGCCGGCCTGGCCGGCCTGGACCTGGCCACCTGGCGGCGGGTGCAGGCGGTCAACGTCGAGTCGGCGCTGCTGCTGGCCCAGGCGTTCGTGCCCGGCATGGCCGCCCGGGGCTTCGGCCGGATCATCTTCGTGGTGTCCGACACCATCTGGTCGCCGCCCGCCGGGGACATGCTGCCGTACGTGACCAGCAAGGGCGCGCTGGTCGCGCTAGCACGGACGCTGGCCGTCGGCCTCGGCCAGGACGGCATCGCGGTCACCTGCGTGGCCCCCGGGCTGACCGACACCCCGGCGGCCCGGGCTGGCCAGCCGGCCGAGGCGTTCGACGGCGTCAGGGCCCGCCAGGCGCTGCCCCGCACGCTGGTCCCGCAGGACGTGGCGGCCACGGTCGCGTTCCTGGCCACCGACGACGCCGCCGCCCTCACCGGCCAGACCCTGTGCGTAGACGGCGGCCTCATCCTGAGATAGCGGCCGCGCGCTCAGTCCCCGGCGTGCATATTCAGCTGGCCATCGGCGCCGGCCAGGTACCCGCAGAACAGGCCGTCCGGGTCCCAGTCGGCCCGCACCTGGGCGAGCCGCTGGAAGGCCGGGTCGGAGACGAACCGGTCGTGCCGCCGCTGGAAGTCGGTGTCCCCGAGGTACACGCCGCAGCCGCCGGCCGCGGCCAGGTCCCGGGTCCGGCTGTGCACCCACTCGGCGTACCGCTCGTCGTCGGCCGGGTCGGTGAAGATCGCGTAGGTGGCCAGGTACACGTTGGCTTCCACCGAGAACGCCATGTCCGGCAGCGGCCGGGACGGCGCCCAGCCGTACCAGATCGAGAACGAGTGCTCGGTCGGCAGCTCCGACCAGATCCGCTGCAGTGGCCCCGCCAGCGACGCGGCGGGCGCGTCGCTCCAGGTGCAGTCCACGATGTACCGGTGCCCGACCGGGTTCTGCAGGGTCTGCGCCTCGTTCTCCGCGGCGATCGTGGTCAGCCCGCGGACGTGGCCCAGCCGCCGCCCGGCCAGCGGGCCGGCGTCGAACACCGCCAGCCGCTCGGTCACCTCGGCCTCGGAGTCCCCCATCACCGTGGTGTGCAGCAGCAGCACCGGGCCGCCGGGCCGCCGTACCCCCTCATCCAGCGGCACCCCAGGCAGCCGGGTGGCCGCCACCACCGGCTCGACCGACCGGTGCAGGCCGGGCAGGATCTCGTGCAGCCACTCCAGCAGCGGCCCGGCCGACTCCAGCGGGAACGTCCAGGTGTCCTGCACCATCACCGGCGGCTTCGGGTAGGTGCGCAGGTAGAACCGGGTGATCAGGGCCGGGAAGCCAGGCCCGGCGCCGCGGGCGGCCCAGTACAGGTCGGCGTGCTCGGTCTCGTCCGCGTGCACCAGCCGCCCGTCGGCCGTCACCGCGTCGATGCCCACCACGTTCTCGCAGGCCCAGCCCCAGGCCCGGCCGTTCCAGCCCTGCCCGCCCTGCAGCAGGTAGCCGCCAAGCCCGACCGACTCGCAGTGCCCCCCGGGAAACGCCCGGTCATGAGCGGCCAGGAACGGCGCCAGTTCGGTGCCGCCGCGCACGGCCGGCCGGACCGTGGCCACCCCGCTGCCCGGGTCGTACTGCATGTCCCGCAGCTCGCCCAGGTCGATGAGCAGCGCGTCGTCGCGCACGCTCCACACCGCCCAGGAGTGCCCGCCGGCCCGCACGGATACCCGCAGCCCGCGCTCCCGGGCCCAGCGCACCCCGGCGGCCAGGTCGGCGTCGTCCGCGGCCAGCAGCACCGCGGCCGGGTAGCGGTCCGGGTGCCTCCTGTTGAACACCCGGCCGGTCCGTGCCGCCTCATATCCCGGCTGACCACGCTCGGCGAACAAGCCAGTGAACTCACTCAACGGCGGCCGCACCCCCCACACGTCGCAAACCTTGACATTCGCCTGGCGGAACGTGATTTTATTAGCCGAGAACATCGAGACGCAAGACCAAGAACCCTCAAGGGAGCGGCATGGACGTCGGCCTGGCCATGACGGCGCGCAACCACCCGGAGAACCCAAGGCCGCTCACCGAGATCTATGAGGAAGTACTGGACGAGGCGGTGCTCGGCGAGCAGCTCGGTTTCCGCAGCTGGTGGCTGGCCGAACATCACTTCGCCGAGGACCAGCACAACCCGTCCCAGTTCCCGCTGCTGGCCGCGGCGGCCACCCGGACCAGCACCATCCGGATCGGCACGTACGTGCTCCTCCTGCCGCTGCACAACCCGATCCGGGTGGCCGAGGACGCGGCCAGCGTGGACATCCTGTCGGACGGCCGGCTGGAGCTGGCCATCGGCGCCGGGCCGATGCCCAACGAGTGCGCGGTGTTCGGCATCGACCCGAAAGAGTCTTTCGGCCGCACCTACGAGGCGCTCGAAGTCATCGAGAAGTGCTTCACCGACGAGGAGTTCACCCACCAGGGCCGGTACTTCACGTTCCGCGGCGTGAAGATGACGACCAAGCCGGTGCAGCAGCCCGGCCCGCGCATCTACATCGCCGCGCTCGGCCCGCAGAGCCTGACCCGGGCGGGCGAGCGCGGCTACAGCCTGGCCTCGATGGTGCACACCCCGCTCTACCCGCGGTTCCTCGAGGCCCAGGCGGCGGCCGGCCGGACCCGGGCCGACTTCCGGATGCTGTCAGGACCGCTGGCCGTGCACGTCGCGCCGACCCGGGACCAGGCCTGGGACGAGGCCGAGCGCGGACTGCACTGGTGGGTCGAGTTCTACCGGCGCCGCGGCATGCAGATGCCGCTGGCCCCCGTGGGTGAGCTGCGCAACGACCCCAAGGCGGCCATCTACGGCGTCCCGTTCGCGGTCGGCACGCCCGATCAGGTCATCGAGACGCTGCGTGCCTACCAGGACCTGCCGATGGACGAGATGTCCATCCAGTTCCACCATCCCGGCATGGACCCGCGGGCCGTCGACGCGAGCATGCGGCTGTTCGCCGCCGAGCTGATGCCGGAGATCAGCTCCTGGGGCAGCTGATGCGCGGGCTGCACCACATCGGCTACTGGACCGACGACCTGGACGCCGCCATGGCCCAGGCGCAGCGCGTGCTCGGCGTGGGCCCGTTCCAGGTGCTGGAGCACGTCGACCTGGGCGACTTCCGGTTCCGCGGCGAGCCGGCCGTGCTGGACCACAGCGCCGCGTTCACCGCCTGGGGACCGGTGCTGCTGGAACTGAACGTGGCGCACGACGCGGCGCCGGCCGCCCTCCGCGACGCGCTGGGCATCAAGGCCGGCGCGGTCAGCCACGTCGCCTGGACAACCGACGATCTTCCTTCCGAACGCCAGCACCTGGCCAGCGCCGGCTGCCCCCTGCTGACCACGTCGGTGGGCGGGGCGGTGGCCGACTGGTTCGGCGGCGGCTCGCTGTTCGGCCACCCGGTCGAAGTCCACCAGCCGACCGACGGCGTGCTGTCCTTCTGGCAGTCCCTGCGCCCATAGCCCGTCACCGGGCCGGCCCGGCTACCCAGCCACGGGGCGGACGGCAGTGACCCAGCGCATGGCGTTATGCATAGAAATCCCGCCGGTGGGCGGGTCGGTGAAGGGGACGAGCGCGGCCTCGATCGCGGCGCGGACGGGGGCGCGGCCGGCATCCTGTACCGCCCGCGTGCCGCCGGCCGAGCCGATCAGCCCGCGCACCGCGTCGGCCTGGCTGGCGTACCGCCACACGCACTCGACTTCGCCGTCGGCTTGCTGCCGCAGCCCGGCCGCCGCCAGCGCCACGGCCAGGTTCTCCGGGGTCAGCGCGTAGGGTGCGTGGTCGGCCTGCCGCCGCGGCGGGCTGAGCGCGGCCATGGCCAGGTGCACGGCGGTCGATTCGGCCCGCTCGGGGGCGGCGAAGGTGCCGATCGCGACCAGGCCGCCGGGCCGGACGACCCGGGCCGCCTCGGCCAGCGCGGCCGGTGGGTCGCTGGCGAACTGGAAACTGTTGACGCCGGTCACCACGTCGAACCCGGCGTCGCCGAACGGCAACCTACATATGTCGGCTTGCCACAGCTCGGCCTCCGGCAGCCGGTCCCGGGCGATGGTCAGCAGGCCGGGGGTGACGTCCAGGCCGGTCACGGTGGCGCCGCGGGCCTGGGCCAGGACCAGCAGCAGGCCGGTGCCGCAGCCGAGGTCGAGCAGCCTGGTCCCGGGGCCGGTCCCGGTGGCGTCCAGGACCGCCTCGAACAGCGGCTGGTTGTGCGGCTCGGCGAACCGGGCCCAGCCGTCCGGGTCACTGCCCCACAGGCCCTGCTGCAGCTGGGCCGCCGGGCTGAGCGGCCCAGCCGTCCGCCAGCCGGTCATGCCGCGTCCCGTGGGGTGATGTTCTGGTTCAGGCGGAACACGTTCTGCGGGTCGTAGGCCGCCTTGACCTGCTGCAGGCGGCGCAGCGTGCCGCCGTAGGCGACCTGGCCGGCCGCCTGCTCGTCGTGGTCCATGAAGTTGACGTACGCGCCGCCCGAGCAGACCGGCTGCAGCGCGGCGAACGTGTCACGGACCCAGCGCACCTCTTTGCCGGTGTCGGCCGGCGACCGCCAGCTGGCCGGGATGTTGATCAGCCAGCCCGCGTCCCGGTGCGGGAACGCGGTCGCCTCCGGGGCCACCCGGGCGATGGCGCCGCCCAGGCTGAGCAGCTCGATCTGGGACACCTCGGAGCCCAGCCGCTGTCCCTGGGCGGTGACGACGTCGATCAGGTCCGGGGAGAGTCCGGCGGCGAACGTGGCTTTGACGTAGGAGAGCAGGCCGGGCCCGAAGAACTCGTCCCCTTCGGTCTGCATCGCGGTGAACGGGACCACACTGAGGTCGCTGGCCACCGGGGCCAGATCGTCGCGGAGGGCGGTGAGCAGTTCGCGGCCGGGGCCGGGTTCGCCGGACCACTCGAGGACCGACACGATTCCCGGCCGCCCGACAGTGCTGGCCGGCATCCAGGGCAGCGGCGCGGCCTTGCGGGCGAAACTGGTCCACAGCAGCTCATCCGGCGCGCCCCCGGCGATGACCTGCTGGGCCCGGCCGAGCACCCGGTGCGCGGCCGTCATCTCGTGGTACATCCGCAGCACGGTGAGCTGGCTGAGCTCGTGCAGCGCGAACTCGAACTCGGTGACCACGCCGAAGTTGCCCCCACCGCCCCGGATGGCCCAGAACAGGTCCGGGTGCTGGTCCGCCGCGGCCCTGATGATCCGGCCGTCCGCGGTGACCACCTCGGCGGCCAGCAGGCTGTCGATGGTCAGCCCGAACCGGCGCATGAGCCGGCCCACGCCGCCGCCCAGGGTGAGCCCGGCCACCCCGGTGTGCGAGATCACCCCGGCCGGGACGGCCAGCCCGTGCCGCTGGGTGGCCCGGTCCAGGTCGCCGAGCAGCGCCCCGCCGCCGGCTGTCGCGCGCCGGGTGACCGGGTCCACGGACACCTGGTTCATCGGGCGCAGGTCGATGACCAGCCCGCCGTCGCAGGTGCTGAAGCCGGGCAGGCTGTGCCCGCCGCCCCTGACCGCGATCAGCAGGCCGTGGGCGCGGGCGTAGCCGATGGCCGCGGCCACGTCCTGGGCGGTTGCGCAGCGGGCGATCAGAGCGGGGCGCCGGTCGTGCATGGCGTTCCACACCGCCCGCAGTTCGTCGTAGTCCTCGTCGCCTGGCCCGACGAGCTGCCCGGCGAAGCCCGGCATGGCCAGCGCGCTGCCGGTCACCTGCTGCACACCCCGCTTATTGCCGCCCTCCGCCGTCCCGCCGCTGGCCGTCCCGCCGCTCGCCGTCCCGCCGCTGGCCGCACCACCCCTTGCCGGGCTGCCACTGGCCGCACCACCTCTCGCGCGCATCGGCATGGCGCGGTGCCTAGCCCGCGCCTCAGCCGCGCGGTACCTCTCGCCCCGCCCTCGTGGCGCAGTACCTATAAACTTATATATATCTCTAGAGATATCATGAGTCGCCAACGGCGGGCAAGGAGGGACGGGTGGCCACGGACTGGGGACCGGCCACGGTCGGGGCGGGTGCCGGTGGCCTGGAGTCCGGCGGTGGCCCGGAGGCTGCCCGTGACCTGGCTGTCGTCCTGCACGACCTGGGCTGGCTGCTGCCGCGTACGATCGGGGTGGCCGCCGCCCGCCAGGAGCCGCTGCCCGCGTCCGAACTCGAAGTGATGCGGCTGCTGGTCCGCCGCCCCGGGCTGAGCGTCAACGACGTGGCCCGTGAGCTGGGCCTGCAGCCGAGCAACGCCAGCACGGCGATCCGGCTGCTCATCGCCCGGGGCACCTTGGAGCGGCGGCAGGACCGCGCCGACGCCCGGGTGGCCCGGCTGTTCCCGACCGCGGCCGCCTACGCGGCGCGCGACCGGCGCGAGCAGTCCTGGGGCGAGCAACTGGCCGACGTGCTGGGCGGGCTGCCCGCCGCCGACCGCGCGGCGCTGACCGCGGCCGTGCCCGCGCTGCGGCGGCTGGCCGCCCGGCTGGCCGACGACAGCCCGGCGTGAGCGAGCGCCCGCAGGCTGGGTGGCCTGCGGGCGCTCGCCGGTGGTGCGATTGCTTCCGGGTGACTACATCCCGGACGGGTCCTGGAACCGGTGGTGCCACCGGCCCATCCGCTGACCCGGGCGGGGCATCCCAGTCCGGGCCTGGTTGGTCGCCTGCTGCTGGGTGGTGTTGAACTGCGCCGCGGTGGCCACACCGTTGCCATCGACCGTGACCGTCACCGGGTTGGTCAGGCCGAAGTTCTGGCACGCGAGGTTGGTGAACGACATGTTCAGCCGGTTGGCCATGAACGTCAGCAGGTTGTTCCCCACCCCAGGCACCGGCGACGTGCCGGTGGCCAGCAGGGCCTGGTTCTTAGCCAGGAACGGGGTCTGGATATTGACCATGTCCTGGCAGAACATGGCCGGGCTGCTGGTGCTGGTGAACCCCGAGACCAGCGGCTGGCCTACTTCGGCCCGGTACAGGTCGGTCTTCTGCACGCTGAAGTTGTTGTTGACCAGCGTCATCTCGTCGTTCTCCGGGACCATGGCCACCGGCGCCTGCTCGTTCCTGGCCGCGGACAGCTCGTTCAGGGCCTGCGAGGTGCCCGGCGTGCCCGCCTGGGACAGGTCCGGCGCCTCGAACGGGGTGCAGCCGAGCGTTGGGTCCAGGAACGCGACCAGCAGCTCGTTGTCGCTCCCGTTGTTGACCGGGGTGGCATTGGCCAGCGCGGCCTCGTTGGCCGTGTTGAACTGCGCGGTCTGGCCGTTGGCCGTCAGCAGGTAGGTCGTCGTGACGTTGTCACTCGGGTCCTGGTCGACCATGTTGAAGTTGCGCGTGGTCGGGCAGGCCTGGCCGGTCTTCGCCGACACGCCTGCGGCCGGAACGCGCAGCAGGCCTTCCCGCTCGGCCCGGAACGCGGCGCTGAAGAAGCTGATCCCGTTGCAGAACGACACCTGCCCGAAGATCGACCCCGGCATCCCGTTCACGCAGTTGCCCTCACGCAGCGCGCCCGGCGTGGCCCCGACCTGGGTCAGGTTCGTGCCGTTGAAGCCGAAGTCGATGGTCACCACGGCGTGCCGGGGCAGCCTGGGCAGCACCGGGGCTGCCGCGGGCTGGGTGCCCTGGGTGATCACCAGCGGCTCATACACGCTCAGCTGCCCGTTCCTCGGATTGAGGATCGTGGCCTGCACGAACGCACCAAGGGCGCCGACGTTGGCCATGGTGCAGCCGGAGGCGGCCGGCGACATCCCGTCCGGCCCGGTGAGCTGGTACGGCGTGGCCAGGCCCCGGGCGCTGAGCGGGTTGGGCGGCACGATGATGTCGCACGATACGTTGGCCGCGGCCGCGGCCGCGCTGGCCGTCGCCGTGGCCGTCGGGCACGGCGTCGCGGTGGGTGCCGCAGTGGCCGATGTCGTGGGTGCCGCGGTGGCCGTCGTGGCCGGTGCCGTGGCGGGTGTGGTCGCCGCCTGGGTGGCCGCCGCCTGGGTGGCCGCCGCCACCGCCGGCGTTGCCGGGGCCGTCGTGCCCGGTGCGGTGCTCAGCGGCGCGGCCGTGTTGGCCTGGGTGCCAGCCTGAGCGACCGCCGCGCTGGACTGCGTGCTCGCAGTGGGCGCCGTCGAAGTGGCCGCAGTGGCACAACCCGTCACGCTGGCCGCGTTACTGCCGCCGAACACGCTCCGTGGCACGATCGCCAAGGCCAGGCCGACCCCGACCACGACCGCCACCACGCCCGCGACCAAGACCAGTCTTCGCCGCGATCGTCCGGAACCCCAACTGTCTGGGTAGGCCACGTACGGCCCCCTTCCGCTCTTCCCGGATTCCGCTCCCGGCCGATCACAGTAGACCCAGACATGGATCATTTGAGACCGAATCGACACACTTCCCTCAGGAATTTCCCAGGCATGGTTAAGCCGGGCGGCGGGGCAGGCGAAGCTGACTACGAATAGCCGTCGTACCAGGTCAGCGGGAGGAAGCCCAGCTTTAACCGCGGCATAGCAAAACTTCCATTACCACCCGGGGCAAAGCCTCCGAGAATGGTAGGGAACTGCTCTCGCGGCAAACTAATCCCAGCGGCTGTACCTTGCGGGCGCGGGGTCCGCCAAGCAGACTCGTCGCGCCCGCCGCGCCGCGCGGCGGCCTCCTTGATCGTTAACTCGTTAAGGTTACTAACGAACCTGGTCAGCGGACGGTTCAACGGATGTCGATCTTTTTGCTGAGTCGCCCGGACCGCGGGCCGGGCCAGCTCACTCGACGGCATCGAGAAAATATTCGAATGATGCGTGACACACTCGCAACTGTTCGCTACTGTGGTCGGGTAGCCGGAGTTCCCCCAGCCCGGGCGGGAGGTGTTCAGGGTGCCAGACCCCCAGCACCCCCTCCCGCCCCCGGGCGGCCCAGACGACTTCGGCCAGGACTGGTTATCCGAGTGGGACGAGGCGCTGGCCGGGTTGGTCCACGAGGAAGACTCGACCGGGACCGACCCTGATCTGTACCGGCGCGACCGGGACGACGAGGACCGGCTACCAGACGACCTGACCGAGGAATACTTCCCCGCGCCCGGCTCCGCAGACCCCGGCCGGGGCCCTGCCCCAGCTCCGGCACCGCGGGCGGCCTTCACGCACGACGGGCCAGCCGATGTCATGCGGCCCGGCGTGCTCCTGGCCGATCTGGCCGACGCCGTGCGCCAGGCCGGATTGGAGCACCTGGACGACGACCAGCTGACCGGGCTGCTGCAGGCCGCGCACCGGCTGACCGCCTGGGCGGCGGAGCTGAAGCTGTCGGCCACCTCCCAGCTCGCCGCCCGCCGGAGTGCCGAAGCCCGGGCCAGCGGTGACTGGCGCTGCATGGAGCACGTGACCGACGAGGTCGCGATCGCGCTGACGCTGACCAAGTGGAGTGCCGACCGGGTACTCAGCCTGGCCGTCGGCCTGGACCGGCTGCCGCTTACCCGGGCCGCGCTGGCGGCCGGTGCGCTGGACGAACGCCGTGCCGAGATCATCATGGATGAGCTGACCGGCCTGAATGACACGCAAGCGGCCGGGGTCGAGGCGCTGCTCATCGACAAGGCACCCAGCCAGACCAGTGCCGAACTGCGCCGGGCCGCACAGCGCGCGGTCATTGCCGCCGACCCGGCCGCGGCGAAGCGCCGCAAGGCCAAGGCTCTCCTGGACGCCCGGGTGGAAGCCTTCACCGAGGCCGCTGGGACGGCCGCCCTGGCCGGCCGGGACCTGCCTCCCGCCGAGGTGCTCGCCGCCGACCGGAACCTGACCGCCCTGGCCCTGGACCTGCGCAAGGCCGGCGCGGAAGGGACCCTGGACCAGCTCCGCGCCCACGTCTACCTGCGCCTGCTCAGCGGCCGGCCACCGGAAATCCAGCCTCAGGCCGGCCACCCCGGGACTACCCCGCCGCATGCCGGGCCGCCAGTGCTACGCGGCAGCGTCCACCTCACCCTGCCGCTGGAGACCTGGCTCGGCTGGTCTCAGGCACCCGGAGAGGTGGCCGGGTTCGGGCCGCTCGACGCTGACGACTCCCGCGCGCTCGCCGCTCGGCTTGCCGCCACCCCCGCCAACCGGTGGTGCCTCAGCCTCACCGACCCGGCCGGCCGCCCTGTCGCGCATGGCTGCACGCGCACCGGACCACCGTCACCCGGCCCCGGCACCAGGGCCGCCGCACCAGACAGCGGACCGTCACCACCGCGCGGCCGACCGCCGGATCATGGTCCCGCAGCCACCGGGCCTCCGGGATATGCCCAGTGGGCCCGCCAGCTGATGATCAGGCCGCTGGAAACTGGCGCGTGCGCACACCGCTGGGAGTCAGCCGGCTACCAGCCCGGCTCCGTCCTGCGCCACCTGATCCAGATTCGCAACGCGACCTGCACCGCGCCGGGCTGCCGGCGCCCAGCCACCCGTGGCGATCTGGACCACACCACGCCGCACCACCTCGGCGGCAGGACCTGTGAGTGCAACCTGGGCCCGCTATGCCGCTGGCATCACTGGTGCAAGCAAACCCCCGGCTGGAACCTCATTCAGGCGCGCCCTGGCACGTTCATCTGGACCGCACCCAGCGGCCGCGGCTACCGCACCACTCCGACCGAATACCCGTGCTGACGGCCTGACCGGCAAGACGGCGGGGACGGGCTATCCCCAGGAGCTCTCGAGGCCGTGCATGAGTGCGGTGACGGCCTGGTGGGATGGCACCGGGACACCCACGGCACGGGCCTGCCGGACGATGCCCTCGTTGAGGACGCCGATCTCGGTGGGCCGCCGGGCCAGCACGTCCTGCAGCATGCTGGGCTGATGCCCGGCGGCGTGCTGGGCCGCGTCGTCGATCAGCGCCATCGGGTCGCCGTCCAGGGTGATGCCCAGCGCCTCGGCGACCGCGCGGCCCTCGGCGACCAGCTCGACCACCAGCTCACGGACCCCGGCCGCTGCACCTATGCCGCCCATGGTCAGGCCGGTCAGCGCGGCCACCGGGCTGGTCGCCGAGTTGAAGATCAGTTTGGTCCACTGCGCCCCGCGCGAGTCGGCCAGCGCGGCCGTGGGCAAGCCCCCCTCGGTGAGCAGGCCGGCCAGCTGCCGCACCTCATCCATCCGGGCTGGCTGCGGCTCGAACGGGCCCAGCCAGGTATCCCCCGGAGCGTCCAGGTGCACCACGCCGGGCTCGGGGACGTGGCCGGCCACGATCGTGGTACCCCGGATGACCCGGGGCACGTGCATGGCGATGATCTCCTCGTTGCCGATGCCGTTCTGCAGGCTGCACACCGCACCGTCGCGGAACACGGCCGCCGTGGCGGCCATCGCCGCCGCGGTGTGCTGCGACTTCACCGCCACGATGCCCAGCTGGCACGGCGGGATCTGGGCACTGTCGCGGCGCGCCTGGGCCTGGGGCGGATGAGACGCCTCAGACACCGGCGGGTCCGTCAGGGCCGTCCCGGTCAGCCGGAGACCGCCCTGGTTGATGGCCCGCACCGCATCAGCGGATACGTCGAAGACCCACACCTCGACACCGGGCAGCCGGCCGAGATGAGCCGCGAACAGGCTGCCGATGGCCCCGCAGCCGACCACGCAGATCCGCACCGCCCCGGCTGGCCCAGCTGCCCCGGCTGCCCCGGCTGCCCCGGCCATCCCGTTGCCCGGCCGCGCGTAACCGTCAGGCGCCGATCATGTTGAAGCCACCGTCGGCCACCATGTACACCCCGGTCATGTGCGACGCGTCCGGCGTGGCCAGGAACAGCGCGGTGCCCGCCACCTCAGCCGGCCCGGGAATCCGGCCCATCGGGGTCATCGAGCGGAGCTGCTCGGCGCGGCCGCTCTTCCAGTCCTGCCGGTTGAGCGTGGACTGGGTCTCGATGAAGCCCGGGGCGAACGTGTTGACCCGCACCGTCGGCGCGAACGCGTGGGCGTACGACTTGGTGATGCCGAGGATGCCGTACTTGGCCGCGGCGTACTGCGGCGCCCGGGCGCTGCCACGGACGATGACGGTGGACCCGATGTTGATCACGCAGCCGCCGCCCGCCTCGACCATCCGGGCGCCGAACTCCTGCGTGCACAGCAGCGTGCCCTTCACGTCCACGGCCAGCACGTGGTCGATCGATTCCTCGGTGATGTCCCGCCAGGACATCTGATCCCGGGCCACGTCACCCACGTTGTTGACCGCCACGTCCAGCCCGCCGAACGCGCCGAACGCCGCGTCGGCCAGCGAACGGATCTCGTCCCAGCTGGTGATGTCCGCCTGGACCAGGGCGGCCTCGCTGCCGGCCTGCTCGATCCGCTTGGCCGTGTCCTCGGCGCCCTCGCGGGACCGGTTGTAGTGCACCACCACCCGGGCGCCTTCCTGCGCCGCGCGTACCGCGATCTCGGCCCCGAACCCGGTCCCGGCCCCGGTCACCAGGACCGTCTTGCCGGTGAACCGCTGCGGGAAGGCTGGGGCGTTCTGCTCGTCTGCCATCAGAAGGGCTCCGTGGAGAGGGTTTAGATGAGGATCCGGCCGCCATCGACGTACAGGATGTGGCCGGTGATGAACGTGGCCCGGTCCGAGGCCAGGAACGACACCACGTCGGCGACCTCCGACGAGGTGCCCAGCCGGCCGGCCGGGACCAGGCTGACCAGGTCTTCCCGGATGCTGGGCTGAGCCAGGTAGTCCCGGGTCAGCTCGGTCTCGATGTAGCCGGGGGCGACCGCGTTGACCGTGACGCCGCGCGGCGCCCACTCCCGGGCCATCACCCGGACCAGCTGGTTGAGGCCGCCCTTGGTGGCGGCGTAGGGCGCATGGTGGGCGTGGGCGAGCAGCCCGGAGACCGAGGACAGGAAGATCATCCGCCCGTAACCGGCCGCGCACATCTCCCGGCCGACCGCCTGGCCGGTCCAGTAGGCGCTGGACAGGTTCAGGCTGACCAGGTCAGTCCAGGCGGTGTCGTCGAGCTCCAGGATGGGTTGCCGGTTGTTCCGGCCCACTGCGTGCAGGAATACTTGGATCGATCCCAGCCGTCCTGCCGCCTCCTTGACGATGCGCCGGCACGCCTCCGGGTCGGTCAGGTCGGCGACCAGCCCCTCAAGGTGCCCGCCATGCTCGCGAACCCGCTCCTCCAACTGGGTCAGCCGGGCCTGGTCCAGGTCGACGGCCAGTACCCGTGCGCCCTGCTCGGCCAGCGCGAAAGCAGCCGCCCCGCCCAGTCCGCCCGCCCCGGCCACCAGCGCGGTACGGCCGCGCAACCCGAGCCAGTCATTCATCCGCGGTCGCTCCAGTACCTGACTATTCACGGTTTACCCACCGTGGTACTTTCGAGATGTGAAAGTCGATTTCTGCTCTAGTCCTTAGACCATAAAGGTCTGCGGCTACGCATGTCCAGATGGTCCGTTCAGCCACAACGCCCGGCCACTAACCCCAAGGGGGACACCACATGCCTGCGTCTGCGAGTCCGACCCGCAGCGGGGAAGGCGGCGCGCCGCCTGACTACCGGGTTGAGGCGCTGGCCAAGGGGCTGCGAGTGCTGTCGGTGTTCACCGAGCAGCGCCCCACCTGGCGGATCACCGACATCGCCACCGAGGTCTCGCTGCCGCTGCCGACCGCCTACCGGATCGTGATGACGCTGACCGCCGAGGGCTACCTGGACCACCTGCCGTCCGGCGAGTACCGGCCCGGCGTGCGGGTGCTCACCCTGGGCACCGCCGCGCTGCGCAGCCTGGACCTGGTCGAGCTGGCCACGCCCAAGCTGCAGGAACTGGCCAACAGCACCGGCGAGACGGTGAACCTGGCCGTGCTCACCGGCGACCAGGTGCTGTACCTGGTCCGGCTGCGCAATTCCGACCTGGTCACGGCCAACATCCGGGTCGGCTCGCTGCTGCCTGCCGTGCATACGTCGATCGGCAAGCTGCTGCTGTCCTACCTGGACGACGCGGACCTGGAGAAAGCCATCACCCCCAAGTCTTTCACCGGCACCGCCGGCCCGAACGCCAAGCGCAGCGTGGACGAGCTGCGCCCCGAACTGGCCGCGATCCGCGCCCAGGGCTGGGCCACCCAGGACGAGGAACTGGCCTACGGCTTGCGCTCGGTGGCCGCCCCGGTGCGCGGCGAGAGCGGCGCGGTGGTGGCCGGCGCGAACCTGGCCGTGCAGTCCCGCGACTGGCCCGCCGTCCGGATCACCCGCGAGCTGAAGCCGCAGGTGCTGGACACCTGCGCGCAGATCTCCCGTCTGCTCGGGTACCGAGGAAAGTGACCGGCAACGTGGGACGACTGACCAAACTTCAACCGCACATGCTTAACGCCGCTCAGACGGAGCTGTACGCCGCCATGACCGGGGGGCCACGGGGTGGCGGCAACCAGCCGTTCCGGCTGGTCGACGACACCGGCGCGCTGACTGGGCCGTTCAACGCGATGCTGCTGGAACCCGCCGTCGGCGAGGCATTGCAGGCGCTCGGAGCGGCGCTGCGCTACCGGGGCAGCCTGCCTGCCCGGGCCCGGGAGCTGGCCATCCTGATCGTGGCCGCGCACACCGACTGCGAGTTCGAGCAGTACGCCCACGAGGCCGCGGGCCGCCGGGCCGGCCTCAGCGAGGACGACCTGGCCGCGATCCGGGCCGGCCAGCCACCGGACCTGGCCGATCCAGCCGAACGCGCCCTGGTCGACGCGACATGGACGCTGGCCAGGACAGGCGACCTGACCGGCGAGCAGTACGCGGCGGCGGAGGCGGAGCTGGGCCAGGCCGGCCTGTTCGAGCTGACCACGCTGGTCGGTTACTACAGCACGCTGGCGTTGCAGCTGCGTGTGTTCCGCGTCGAGGCCCCCAAATAGGCGCCCCGCCTGGCCCTCCGCAGACCCGCACGCACCACGCCTTGCCAATCCAGACGCGCACGTCCGCACCCCGCCTTGCCCGGCGCGAACCCCGCATGTCCGCACCCCGCCCTACCCAGCGCGAACCCCGCATGTCCGCACCCCGCCTTGCCCGGCGCAGACTCGGCTCCCCCTAACTCCGGGGCTGGTGTACGCACCGCTCCTCGCGCTCTATTGCTTTGCGCCTCCGGGGCCGCTGAATCCGCCGAGCTTCCCTCGTCGCTCACTCGCTTCGCTCCCTCGCTCCTCAGTCCAGGTCGGCGGCGCGGCCCCTTCGGCGCGGCGACCTCCCCTCCTCGCTCGTTCCTCGCTCGTCGGTCCGGTCGCAAACCCTTGCCGGGCTTGTGTTAGCACGGCCCCCACTTCACTCCTGGCGAGCGTGATAGTAGATTTCGGGATATGAGAACGGAGGAGGCGCGATGAAGCTGGTGACGTTCGATGAAGGCCGCGTGGGCCGGATCGACGGGGATGTGGTGGTCGAGCTGGACTGCGGGTCGATGCGGGAGTACTTCGAGCGCGGCGGTGCAGTCGGGGAGACGGGGCAGCGGCCCGCGCTGGCCGGCGTCCGGCTACGGGCGCCGATCGTGCCGAAGAAGTTCTTTCACACCGCGGGGAACTTCACCGAGCACCACGAGGAGCTGCAGAAGGTCAACTGGTCGCACCCGGTGCACAAGGGCATCGTGTTCTTCCAGAACGTGGACGCGATCATCGGGCCGGAGGACCCGGTGATCTACCCCGAGCACCTGACCAAGGAGCTCGACTACGAGCTTGAGCTGGCCATCATCATCGGCAAGTCGGGCAAGTTCTTCGGCCCGGACGAGGCGGCCAGCTACATCGCGGGCTACACCGTGTTCAACGACATCACCGCGCGGGACATCCAGCGCCGCGAGATGAAGTCCGGGGTGTTCTCGTTCAGCAAGGCGATCGACACGTTCTGCCCGATCGGGCCGTGGATCGTCACCGCGGACGAGATCCCTGACCCGCACAACCTGGCCATGGAGCTGCGGGTGAACGGGGACATCCGGCAGAAGGGGAACACCAGCCGGATGGTGCTGTCCATGCCGCAACTGGTCGCGTTCCACTCACCACAGGGATACAGCGCCGGCGACATCCTCACCACCGGGACGATCTCCGGGGTGGCCGCGGTGCAGCCGGACCCGTTCGAGTTCTACCTGCGCCCGGGCGACGTGGTGGAGGCCGAGATCGAGCATGTCGGCCTGCTGCGCAACCGGGTCGTCGGCTGGACCGAGGGCCGCGGCGCCCCGGTACCCGAAGGCGACAGCCTGTACAGCTAGCAGCCCCGCACGACGTGGCTGGGGTGAGCGACGGGGTGGGGGTGGGGTGGTCAGCGGCGCCGAGGCTCGCCTGGCGCTGCGGCGGCTGGCTGTTCGGTGCCGGCGGCGGCCGGCCCGGCGGCCAGCGCCGGGGCGGCATCCAGTTGGGCGGCGCTGGCGGTCTGCGGGAACCAGCGGACCGGTAGCACCCGGTCGCGGGCCAGCGCGGCCCAGCGGCCGGGGCCCTTGGCCCCGTCAGCTACCTCGGACGCCACCCCGTCCGGGTTCTTGATCGCGGTCAGCGCGAGGGCCACCCCGGCCACGATGGTCTGGTACTGCCCGATGCTGATGTGCTCGTTCAGCAGGTTGACGAAGAACCCGTTGGCGGACATCATCACGCCGGCGAAGACCGCGCCCGCGATCCGGCCGATGCCGGCCACGTATGCGATAGCCAGCAGGTTGATCGAGGTGAACGTGGCGAACGTGGGGGCCGAGGCGGTGCCCTGCAGGTAGCCGAGCAGGCCGCCGCCCAGCCCGGCGATAAACGCGGCCAGGGCGAACGCGAACAGCTTGGCCGGGGCGACCCGGATGCCGGCCGCGGCCGCGGCCCGCTCGTTGGACCGCACCGCGATCAGCATCCGCCCGGTGGCGGAACTGCGCATCCGGGCCACCGACAGCGCGACCAGCGTGACGATGATCAGCAGCAATACGCCGAAGATGGCCCGCGGGTAGGACTTTCCGGCCGCGATGCCCAGGTTCAGGCCAAACAGGGTGGGCGAGGGCTCGTCCCGGCCGCCCAGCCCGCCGCTGAACCAGGTTGGGTTGAACACCAGGGCGTCCATGGCGGCCGCCGCGGCCAGCGTGATCACGGCCAGGTTGACGCCACGGACGCGCAGCGCGGGCAGCCCGATCAGGATGCCCACCGGCACCGCCGCGGCCGCCGCGATCAGCAGCGAGAACGGGAACGGGACGCCCCAGTTCTCGCTGAGGTGGCTGAGCATGAACGCGCTGATCCCGGCGAACGACATCTGGGCCAGCGACACCTGGCCGACATAGCCGGTCAGCACGACCAGCGACAGGCACAGGCAGACCGAGACAACCGAGGCCATCAGGGCCACCCGGTCCGAGCCGTGCAGCAAGAACATGGCCACGGTGCCGACCACGAATGCGAGCACCGCGGTGGCGATGGGCCGGGCGGGCCGCCCGATGGACGGGTTGCGCCAGTCGCCGAGCACGCCGCGGGATCGTAGGCGCTGCGCGCTCAGCGTCATGACCACCAGGATGATCACAAACGGGACGCCGTCGCCCAGGCCCTGCTGGGGCAGCCAGGTGAACACGGTCTGCAGCTTGACGATCTCCGACTGGATCACGCCAAGCGCCAGGCCCGCGGCCGCGGTGACGCCGAACGAGGAAAACCGGCCGATCAGCGCCGCACCCAGCGCGGGCACCACGAACAGCGTGTAGGAGGTCGGGTCGACCTCGGAGATCGGCGCGATCAGCACGCCGGACAGGGTGGCCAGCATGGTCGCGATGACCCAGTTCTGCATCGCGATCCGGTTCGCGTCCAGGCCGACCAGCGCCGCCCCGACGTCGTTCTCCGCACCCGCCCGGGTGGCCAGCCCGAACCGGGAGTACCGGAACGCCGCGGCCAGGCCGGCCGCCAGCACGATCACGATGCCGGCCAGGTACAGCTGGCTCTCCGGGACGATGACCCCGGCCAGGGTGAAGCTCCCGGCCGGCAGCACCGAGGGCGCGGACGTGCTGGTGGTGCCGAAGTTCAGCACCGCGATGGCTTCCAGGGACAGCATGACGCCGACCGAGGCGCACACCTTGGTCAGCGGCGCGGCGCGCAGCAGCGGGCGGTAGACCAGCACATACAGCACCCAGCCGAGGACCGCCCCGTAGACCAGCGTGATGACCAGCGCGAGCCACGAGGGCAGCCCGCTGTGGGACAGCGTTATCTGGTGCGGGAGCACGATCCAGGGCAGCTCGAGGACGCCATTGGTCCGCAGGCCGATGAACACGTAGGCGCCGTACATCGCGACCGCGCCCTGAGCGAAGTCGACCACGCCTGCACTGCGGTACTTGAGCACCAGGCCAAGCCCGAGGATCGCGTAGACCGATCCCCCGCCCAGGCCGAGCAGGAAGAACAGCAGGTACGTGGACAACTCTTGGGCTCCTCACATCCTTGCTAGGACCTCAGTAAAACGGGCCGGGGCCCCGCTGGGGAGGGCCCCGGCCCAGTGCGGAGCTATCCCTTGTAGTACGAGCCCGCGGTCACCCAGTTCGGGTCGGCCACGATGATCTTCGTACCCTGCACCTGGCGGATCTGCTGGAAAGCGTTGCAGACCGCGCTCGCGCCGGCCAGCTGCTTGCCGTCACAGGTGTAGGGGTGGCCCATGAAGTTGGCGTGATCGCTGCCGTCACGGAACGCGGCCAGGATCTTCGACGTGGTCAGCTGGGCGGTGGTGAACTTGGCCAGCGCCGCCTGCACGTTCATGACCGTGGCGAAGCCCATTGCGGTCAGCGAGTCGATCGGGATGGTCTTCGGCGCGTACTTCTTGAGCACCGCCAGGTACAGGTTGGACTGGGTGGTCCCGGCGTCCGGCGCCTGCACCGGCGAGGAGTAGTACATCCCGGTGGCCCCGCCGTTGGCGGCCGAGATGGCCGCGGGCGAGGTGCACGGGTCCACCCCGAGCACCTTGGCCGTGCTGCCCAGCTGCTTCAGCGAGCTGAGCACCTGCGGGCAGGAGTTCGGGTCGTCGATGTAGACGATGTCCGGGTGCGAGCTGATCGCGGCGGCCACCGCCGAGGTCACGTTGGTGGCGGTCGGCGGCACCGGGATCTTGGTGACCTTGGTGTAGCCGACGTTCTTCATCACCGGCGCCAGCACGTTGTCGGCCACCGAGGTGCCCTGGGTGTCCGAGGTGTAGATGATGGCCGCGGTCTTGGCCCCCAGTGTCTTGGCCGCGTAGACCGAGGCGGCCGCGTTGTCGGCGACCGACACGTCGTCGAAGATGACCGCGTTCTTGTAGTTCGACTCGACTGGGGTGAACGGGATGCCGCCCAGGTAGGCCAGGTTGGCCCGCTGCCAGACCGGGATGGCCCCGGCCGAGCCGGTGTCGCCGCCGCCCAGGATGGCCACCGGGTGCGAGTTGAGCAGCTGGTTGGCACACCGCTCGGACGTGGCCGGCTGGCCATCGGTGGCGCACACGTCGATCTTGATTGGGTGCCCGCCGATGCCGTCCAGGTACTCGTTCGCGTAGCTGGCCGCGGCCTGCTCGGCCTCCGAGATCTCGGGGAAGGTGACCGGCCCGGACAGCAGGTTGAGCAGGCCGAACACGACCGGTGAGCCGGTGGCCGGGTGCGGTGTGCCGAGACTGGCCGTGGTGGTCGAGCCGGCCGCGCTGCTGCTGGCCGAGGACGAGGCCGACGCGCCGCTGGAACTGCTCCCGCCGCTGCTTCCGCAGGCGGCGGCGAGCAGGCCGCACGCAGCCAGCGCGGCGAGCCCGGCCACCGGGCGCGCCCTGCCCAGGTTGATCGCCATGTTGTCTCCTTGTTGGGTGTCTGTAGTTGTCTAGTTCGGGGGACCTATCCGGTGGCCAGAGGTACTGGCCGGCGATGCGTTTGGTTGTTCTAGCGGGGGGTCTCTGGTTGGGGACTGGTACGGCCGGTCAGCCGCCGCCCGGCTCGGCGGACGGGCCCGGCTCGGTGTCGCCGGCCAGTTCCGCGGCCCGGTCCAGGTCGCCCAGGTAACACGCTTTGAGCAGGTCACGACGGCTGCGCAGGCGGGCCGCCGGGCTTTCCAGGATGAGCCGGCCGTGCGCCATCACGTAGCCGCGATCGGCGATCTCCAGGGCCAGCGCGACGTGCTGCTCGACCAGGAGCACCGCGGTGCGCAGTTCGTCGGCCACCCGGCGGAGGACCGGGAGCAGCCGCTCGACCACCACCGGGGCCAGGCCGAGGCTCATCTCGTCGATCAGCAGGGCGCGCGGGCGGCGCACGATGGCCCGGCCGACGGCCAGCATCTGCTGCTCGCCTCCGGACAGCAGCCCGGCCTTGCGGTCCAGGCACTTGCGCAGCTCGGGAAGCAGATCGAGAACCTCGTCCTGGTTGCCGTCGCGGCCCGCACTGAGCCGGAGGTTCTCCCGCGCGGTCAGGCTGGCGAACAGCGCCCGGCCCTCGGGGACCAGGGACAGCCCGCCGCGGGCCAGCCGGTGCGCGGCCTTGCCCGCGATGTCCTTGCCGTCCATCCGGATCGTGCCCGCCAGCGGCCGCTGCAGCCCGGCGATGGTGGCCAGCGTGGTGGTCTTGCCCGCGCCGTTCGCGCCGAGCAGGGCGACGACTTCCGCCTCCTGGATGTGCAGGCTGAGGTCACGGACCACGGGATTGCCGTTGTACCCGGCGTCGAGTGCCTCGACCTCGACGACCCGGGCCCGCTCAGAGCCGTTCACGGTCGCCACCATGACTCCCCAGGTAGGCCTCGACGACCGGCCGGCTGTCCCGGATCTCGGCCGGGGTACCGGACGCGATGACCTTGCCGAAATCGATGACCACGATCCGGTCGCACAGCCCCAGCACCAGGCCCATGTCGTGATCCACCAGCAGCACGCTGACCCCGCGGCCGGGCAGCGTGCGGACACGCTCGCCGAACGCGATGCTCTCGTCGTTGTCCAGCCCGGCGGCGGGCTCGTCCATCAGCACCAGCCGCGGGCGCATGGCCAGCGCGCGGGCCACGCCGACCAGCTTCCGGCGGCCGTGTGACAGCTGGGTGGGCAGGCGGTCGGTGACGTCGTCCAGACCGCACGCGTCCAGCGCCCAGGCGACGTTCTCGTTCCGGCGCGGGCGGGGCGGGGCGACCAGGTCGCGCAGGACCGACCACGGTGACGGCTGCTCCGCCGCCACCAGCAGGTTCTCCTCGACGGTAAGGTCGTCGAACAACTCCACGGACTGGAAAGTGCGGATCAGGCCACGGCGCGCGATGCGGTATGGGCGGGCCCCGGTGATGGGCACGCCATCGAAGATCACTTGACCGCCGGCCGCCGGGTGGTAGCCCGTCAGCGCGTCGATCAGCGATGACTTACCAGCCCCGTTGGGGCCGATCAGCCCGACGATCTCACCCTCGTTCACGGTCAGGCTGACACCGTCCACGGCGGTCACCCCACCGTAGGTGACGCGCAGATCCTGGACCACGAGCAGGTTGTCCATCCGGGCGCTCCGGCTGATTACTCTCGCTGTATGAAAACGACTTTACTGCCGCTCTTGACGGTAACCCTGTTGTAACCGCCGTGTCCAGCTACGAAATAGAACCGATACGTCCCCGCCCGCATACAACTAGCAAACTAGGGGCAGCCGAAAGGCGCTGAACCCACCGGGTGGGTTCAGCGCCCTGGGACGTGGTTGGGTCAGCTGCTGGCCGGCCCGGGTACCACCACCACCGGGCACGGCGCGTGGTGGGTGACCTGGCTGCTCACCGAGCCGAGTAGCAAGCGGCCAAAGCCGCCACTGCCGCGGGACCCGACCACGATCAAGTCGGCGTCCTCACCCGCCTTGATCAGTTCTTCGGCCGGCACCCCGCTGAGCGCACGGACGGTCACCGCCGGGCGCTCGCCGCCCAGCCCGCTGGCCACCTTGTCCACGCTCTCCTGGGCCGCGGCGCGGGCCTTGTCCACTTCGCCCTCATCGGCCGGGAACGTGATCGGGGCGCGGGTCCAGGCACTCACCGCGACCGGGTGCACGGCCAGCACGGTGAGCGGAGCGTGGCGCACCGCGGCTTCTTTCATCGCCCACTCGATGGAACGCTCGGAGTGCGCCGATCCGTCATACCCAACGACTATTCCAGGCATCGTTGCCTCCTGACGCATGACCTGGCCGGGCCTCACCGCCGCAGCCCTGACATGTAAAACCGTAGGCTTACGGGCCTGTTGTGACCAGAGGGCAGTCAGCCGGCTGCGCCGCCGGGTGACCGCTAGCTGAGCACGCCGACCAGGCGGCGGAACGGGCCTGGTCCACGCGGCCGGATGTGCTGCGGGCTGACCGTGACCACGGGGCAGGGCGCGGCCCGCAGGCAGGCCCGGGCCACCGGGCCCAGCTCGGCACCCGGACGGCCGGGGGCTTCGGTGGCCAGCTGGCTGCCGCCGAGCACGAGCAGCTCGGCGCCGGCCGCGGAGTGCAGCAGGACCTGGACGGCCAGCCCCTCGGTTACTTCGAGCAGCGGCCGCACCGTGCCGGGCGGGGGGCTGGCGGTGGTGTCAAGACCCTGCTGGACCACGGTCCGCAGGAGTGCCGTCGCCGCCTGTTCGTCGTCATGCTGGCCGCCGTGCGGACCAGGGGCATAAGGTGCCCGGCCCCGGTCGGCGGGCTCCCAGGCGTGCACCGCGTGCAGCACCGCCCCACGCAGCTCGGCCTCACGGGCAGCCCAGGTGACCGCGGCCGCCGAAGCCGCCGATCCGGCCACGCCTACCACGATCCGCCGCGAGACCGCGGCTGCGGCAGTGCGTCCCATCGCGCCATCCCTCCCGGTATGCACCGGCCTGCTTGCTCCCGGCTCACATGCTGACTCAGTCGCGGCCAGCGCGCTAGGCACAGAAGCCCGCTAATCGGTAAAAGGGTCCTTAACGGCCCGAGGCCAGCTGGCCTGGACCAACGGGCCCGGTTGCGTGGGATACGGCAAAGCATGCGCGGGACGCGCGGGGACCGGGGCGTGCGCGGGAAACCAATCAGGTCCAGAGCGGGTTTGCGGCCGGACTGACGAGCGAGGAACGAGCGAGGAAGGGAGGCCGCCCGCGCCGAAGGGGGCGCGCCGCCGGCCTGGACCGAGGAGCGAACGAGCGAGGAACGAGCGATCGAGCGACGAGGGAAGCCCGGCAGGTGAAGAGGGAATGGGGAGGTGGGTGGGGCCCCCGGAGGCGCAAAGAAGCAGGGTTACTCGCTGGCGGGCTTCCGGTTGACCCGGGCCCGGTTCCTCGGGGCGCGGCTGCGTACGCGCTCGGTACCGCGGCGCTCCGGCGCCCGGCCGGCCGGCTGCTCTGGGCGCGGCCCGGCGGGCTGGTCCGGGATGGGGCGGGACTGTGGCTCGCCGTCGGTCACGGTGACCGGCTGGCCGTGGTGCTCGATCTCCATCGGCGGGCCGGGGTCGGCGAGCACGTAGCTGGCCTGGGCCGGCAGCACCTTGACCCGGAGGCGGCGGCCGCGCAGGCAGACCGTGAAGCTGAGCCGGGTGAGCGCGGGCGGCAGCCGCGGTGCGAAGCTGGGCAGCTGGCCGACCCGGCAGCGCATCCCACCGAAGCCGGCCACCAGCCCCATCCACGCCCCGGCCAGCGCGGCCAGATGCAGCCCGTCCTTGGTGTTGTGCTCCAGGTCGGCCAGGTCCATCAGGGCGGTCTCGGCCAGGTAGTCATGAGCCAGCTCGAGATGGCCGGTCTCGGCGGCCATGACGGCCTGGGCGGACGCGGATAGCGAGGAGTCCCGGACGGTGAGGCCTTCGTAGTAGACGAAGTTGCGCACCTTCTGCTCGGCGGTGAACGCCTCCGGGCACAGCTGCATGGCCAGCACCAGGTCGGCCTGCTTGACCACCTGCTTGCGGTACAGGTCGAAGTAGGGGTAGTGGTTCAGCAGCGGGTAGTCCTTGGGCGAGGTGCCGGCGAAGTCCCACACCTCGTGCTGGGTGAAGCCCTCGGACTGCGGGTGCACGCCCAGCTTCTCGTCGTAGGGCACCAGCATGCCGTCGGCCGCGGCGCGCCAGGCGGCGATCTCGTCGGCGGTGACGTGCAGGTGCCGGGCCCGGGCCGGGTACCGCTCGGCCGCGTCCGCGGCCACGCGCAGGTTCTGCTGGGCCATCAGGTTGGTGAACACGTTGTTGTCCGCGATCGCGCTGTACTCGTCCGGCCCGGTGACGCCGTCGATGCGGAACGTGCCGGAATCGTCGAGGTGGCCCAGCGAGTGCCACAGCCGCGCCGTCTCCACCAGCAGGTCGTGGCCGGTGGTGCGGGCGAACTGGTCGTCGCCGGTGGCGTCCACGTGGCGGGTCACGGCCGCGGCGATGTCCGCGTTCACGTGGAACGCGGCCGTGCCGGCCGGCCAGTAGCTGGAGCATTCCTCGCCGGCGATGGTGCGCCACGGGAACGCGGCGCCGCGCAGGCCGAGCTGGCGGGCGCGCTCGTTGGCCCGCGGCAGCGTGCTGTGCCGCCAGCGCAGCTCGTGCGCGGCGGCGTCGGGGGTGGTGTAGGTGAGCACCGGCAGCACGTAGGTCTCGGCGTCCCAGAACGTGTGCCCGTCGTAGCCGTTGCCGGACAGGCCCTTGGCCGGGATCGGCCGCCCCTCGGCCCGCGCCCCCGCCTGCAGCACGTGGAACATGCCGAACCGGACCGCCTGCTGGATCTCGTCGTCACCGTCGACTTCCACGTCGGCCCGGTCCCAGAAGTCGTCCAGGTAACTGCGCTGCTCGTCGGCCAGCGCGTCCCAGCCGGACTCCGCCGCGACCAGCAGCGCCCCCTCAACCTGGTCGAGCAGCGCGGGCCGGGACCGGACCGCGGACCAGCCGTAGCCGACGAACTTGATCAGGTTGAGCTGCTGGCCCTGGTTGAGCCGTCCACCCACGGTCAGCCGGGCCAGGTCCGGCCGGACCTCGCAGGACTGGTAGAGGTGCGCGTCGGAGACCACCTTGTGCTCCATGGTGGCGCACATGGTCAGGTCGCTGGCCCGGGTCCGGTGCATCAGCCCGGCCCGCGTGCTGGTCGAGCCGTGCTCTAGCGGTTCCAGCGGCGCCTCGAGCATGGCGGCGACCCGGGGGTCACCGCCAAGCGGGGGCAGCTGCTCGTTGGCCACCAGCTCGGACTGCAGGACCAGCCGGACCGGGCCGTCCAGCGACTCGACGCGGTAGTTGATGGCCGCGATGGAGCGCTGGGTGAACGAGACCAGCCGGACCGAGGTGACGCGCACCGACCGGCCCGCCGGTGAGACCCAGTCGGCCCGCCGGGTCAGCGTGCCAGTCTGGAAATCCAGCACCCGCTCGTGCCGCAGCAGCCGGCCGTAACGCACGTCGAACGGCTCGTCATCGACCAGCAGCCGGATCAGCTTGCCGTTGGTCACGTC